>JAESGV010000087.1_pt1 | contig 180461 bp, 198 predicted proteins | sample 9269781 | NCBI WGS metagenome assembly JAESGV01 (sample SAMN15741586, study PRJNA653496) | algae metagenome | isolation source: Tildeniella torsiva UHER 1998/13D and co-occurring heterotrophs from... | place: Slovakia: Slovak Paradise National Park, Hrabusice, Kosice Region | collected 2000-01-01 | reverse complement strand
TGTGCCTGTGACTGGGGCTGGTGTTGGGGTAGCGTTTGTTGATGGATCCATTGTTGGTGAGTCAGATGGAGCCATTGTTGTTGGAGCCATAGTGGATGGAGCTTCACTTGATACTGGAGCAGCACTAGTTGGTGAGCTGCTGGAGTCTTGAGCGAGAGCCATGCCAATGAACATGATCATAGCGAGGGCAATGAATAATCTCTTTGCGTGAATCATTTGTTGTTGTTGTTGTGTTTCTTGTTTTTGTGGTGAGTAAATTACTTGAGCGATGTTGTTTTAAATGTTCCTGTGACATTTTAAAAATAGATTGTCTCCATTTATGGTTATTTGAATAAATTTTTATCTGCGCTTTCTCCAACATGAGAGTCTACTTGAAACAGCAAGCTAACTTTACCACAGGAACTTGGACGAATCAAGCATAGTGACCGAACTACCATTTTGTTCGAATTATCCTATTGCATTGGCTTTGCATTTGCATTCTATCTACAATTTGCAGCAGCGACTTTGTGGTCGCAGTTATGTTTAAACTCAACTAGAAAAAACACGTGTTAGAAGTCAGCAATGAACCCAGTACTTGAATGTGCTCTTATAGCGCTAATAGGAGTAGTTATTAGTCTGCACTATTTTAATACATCAACACCGACAAAACGTGATCCAGTTGTACAACCAAATAGTTTATACAATGTTGATTTTTGCATTTTGATGGATTGCACGGGCAGTATGTCACCTTGGATCACAACAACGAAAGAGAAAATCAATTTAGTACTCGAAGAAGTTCGAAAACAATACAATAATGCCAATATTCGATATGCTTTTGTTGGATATCGTGATTATGGTGACGGTCCAATACAATTCGAGGTAATGGACTTTACAGAAGACGTATCACAGATCCAAAAATTCGTCGCAGGGATATCTGCTCAAGGAGGTGGCGATACACCAGAAGATGTGTTTGGTGGTCTCGAAAAAGTACTCAGTCTCAATTGGAAACATGAAACGCGATCGTTGATACACTTCGCTGATGCACCAGGTCACGGACGATTTTACCACGAGACAAGCGATAACCATCCACATTTTGATAGTGATGGAAAGAAAGGGCGAGAGTTGATGCACGCGTTAGTGAATCAAAACATACAATACACCATTTGTCGCTTAGAAAAAATAACAGATATCATGATTTCTAAATTTAAAGAGTTTTATAATGAACATGGAAACTATATGCTGACGATTGTTGATATGGTTTTCGAACGAAGACAACCGCAATATAGGACTATGGTAGTAGATGAACCTATCAGCACGATGGGATTAGCAAGTGCGCCTCATGTAGATAGCATTCACGAAGGTGTTGCAGCAATGCCAACGGCAGAACCAATGGTAGCGTCGCTCGCTATGGATAAAGCACATCGGAGTAGCTTACCTACAGCTGCTCCAACTACTTCTGCAACAATCGAAAGTGCATGGATGGATGCAGTAACAGTTTCTATTGCTTCGGCGATAAAAGTAACAGAAGAAAGTAAAAATGTAAAATAAGATTTTATAGCGCTCTAACAGCAAGATCTTCGTTATTTCTTTTTCCCATAATGGTTGCCTTTTCCAATGAAACAATTTTTTCCAATGGAGAGGGCAATTTCTTGCTCAAATGTTGCAACTTTATGGCTTTTGCAGTGTTTGTGTGCTTTCTTGTTACTGATGTGTCTTCAACACTGGCATTCCACAAAAAGATTTCATGATCCCAAAATGGTCTTCCACCTTGTTCATCACCGTGTTCATGTCTTGTAGGAACGAAAAATTTTTCTCCCATGCGGTGAACATATGCCAACGGTGGGCTACCCTTGGAGTCAATCTTCTTGGAAGTGTCAAATGAGCAAATCAAAAATCCAAAACCGGTCGAATAGTTTTGTTTGAGAATGTTGTACAAATTCTCGTGTACAGAGAACACGTTCTTATCAATGTTCTTGATAAACTCCAACGTTCTTGCTATACTAACATTGTAACCTCCAATTTGTACTACTTCAAGTGGTGCTGATCTACTCTTATACTCTCTACTGCTAGAGCTGCTGAGCATCGAACGGGATTGTGGGAAACAAGCCTCGAGGTCACCAAAGAAGTTCTTGTAGTCGGTGAAGTCTAGAACTCGAAGAATATCAGAGTTCGATGCGACTTTGTGAGGCTCATTGATGCCCTCAGTTGTGGTGCCTTTTGGAACTGGAAACGGTAACACCATCGCATTTGATGGTACGAAACTCTCGTCTGCGTCTTGTGCATCAACAGTGTTGGCATAAACAGTGAGTTGCCACTGTCCATCTTGAGTTTTACCGACAAACAGCCTGGTGTCATGCACCTTTGCTTCTGCGTTGAACATGCACATCTTTTCCAAAGTTGAGTGGGACCAACTTATCCAAAATGCGTTTTCAGCTAAAAGGTTCATGGACAGACGAAGAGGATGGTCTACGTGAGGACTTTGAATATGATTTTATCGTAAATAAAGATTACACATTTACACTTCGCGAAGCAACAAATACACAAGAGCGAGAAAATGCAGGTGTGTTAAAAAAGATCAAATAATTATTTATTGTCAAATAGGCAACTGGTCGTTACTAGAATTCGAGGGAGAAGGTACTAAAATAAGACTTATGAATCAAAATTGGGGACCACGTTCGTTTCACGATGTAGTAATCAAACCTTCTATGCAAATGCCAGAAACTGTATCTGGAGCGTTATTTATGCACAATAATGTACCATATATTGGAGAATAAGAATCTATTTACCAACTTCTTGTCTGATTTGCGCAAATAATGTTAATACATCGGCTGGTAGTTCTTGCTCTTCGATTTCTTCTTTTTGTGCTTTTTCAACTGGTTCGTCTTCCTCTCGTTTCCTCTTTTTCGCATTACTTTCTTCTATTTCTACTTTTTTATGTTCTTTATCTGTTTCCATTGTTGACGATAAGACTTTTTTCGCTTCTTCTAGCAATGTTACACAACTAGTTATTGTTTCGTTAATACTAGTTGTTGCTTTGTCACGTCTATTGAATTGTTCTTGTAATATCGTTATTAGTTGTTCACGCGCTTGATGTGGTCGATATGAATTGAGTAGGTAACTCATATTTATCAATAATAATTGTATTTGGTTCGCTTTTATCTCCCACGCTGGCTTATTTGTTGTCTCTGTTTGATTGGACATGATTCCTAGTGTTGTGTCTTCATCTAGTTTTGCTGTTGGTGACTCTATCATCAAGTTTAATAATTCCAAATAGTTAAATAGTAACGATCGAATCATCTTTTTCAACTCTCTTACACGATCTAATGTTAGCAAAATACTTTTTGACATACCAACGTGCGTTCGCTCACCAGTCTCTGTAAATAATTCTTTAACACTGTGGTCACTGGGTCTAACAATTACATCTTGCACCTAATAGTTTAGAACGTTAATTCGCATCGTACGTACTGTGTACATTTGTCCAAAACAATAAAACGCTCCATCGATTGGTTTAGGTGGTGCAGGTGGTGTCACTAACGAATCTTTTCCATAAAGTTTGTAGTACACTGGTGGAGGTGGAAATGCATCAACAAATTGTTCTTCTTCTTGGTTTGACATTGCTTGCTCTTTTTTGTAATTCTGAACAACCAACTTTGCATCATGCGATGCCTAGAAGTTCATTTCAAGGAAGAAGGTCCCTGTCCACGTTTGCGATATGAAAGCACGTACGCTGGGCAGGATCGGGACAACAAGCAGTGACTTAGGTGCTGTATCTTGATTATACACTTACACGCTAGATCTTCTGTGTGGCTAATCTCGTCAGAAAGATTAACCTTTTATCCTTTTTGTGAATAGGCTTACCGAACGGAACAGAATTAACTACATATTTAACAAATAAGCGTTTTTTAATATCACTTGAATGTGTTCCTCGTCTTTATCGTCTTCTTCTTCTTCATCATTGTCCGATTCAGTATAATGGTCAGAATCGCAAGAATTTCTGTGCAACTTCTGGATTGCTCTGTCTAGCTCTTAACAACTTGCGAGATTGCTGTTTGATAACAGTGCACTTTGACTAGACGGCATGCGTTTGTCTTCTAAGCAATAAGAAACAATGACAAAGTTGAGTATTTACAAATCATTATTTTTATTTACAGGAACATCAACTGATCATTTCCCATTAAAAGATCTGTTGAATAAGTCTCTAGAGTATCTGGTGTCGAATCCGTCATTGGTAAATACATTTCATCTGTTTCCTTTACAACTGCTTCATGTATTGTCTTGAAATTAGATTCTTTCTTGAGTAGACTTTGCGATACGTTACGTACTATGTAACCAATATCAGTATCTAGGTGCTTGTTTACGCTCATCATACTCTGAAGTATTGAGACAGTGTTGGTGAGCAGTTGGACTAGTAGTTCTCGATCATGATCGTCGGTAGTGACTGCAAGACACTCCAAGTGTACTTGCATCGCTAGTAGAACTGGATACGCGTACCCACTTTGTAACATGCAAAGGTTCGAATACTCTGCGTTCTCAGCAATACGATCGGCACACGCACGTATCGTGTTACTGGTGTGATGACCTGCCTTGAGCAGTAATTGTATCTTTACGCCTTCGGCAAACAGTAGAATATTTCTTCGGTTCACTGTTAACACGTTCATGTCCTTGTGACCTTCAACTGACTTGGAAATGTTCGTCAAAATGTTATCAACAGTTTTCAAGTCTATAGGAAACCTTGTATTCGTCTTGTTATCGATATCTTCCTTGATTAGTCCCAAGTAGGGTTGGATATACTCGTCAAATTGAGTTCCTGGATGATATGCACCTCCAAAGTCATACATTTCATTGTACCGCTCGATTACCGAGTTCAAGTACAAGTTCGTTTTCAAGTACAACATCAAGTTCTCTCGTGAGTCTGGAATTGTCAAGCTCTTCAAATAGACTTCCAAAAAGTTCATTCTAAAGCACTCTGGATCATCTTCAATCATCAAATCTCCAATTTGGTTATTTTCTTTCCAAGCAGCAATTGCCAAATTTACATTGTTCACGTAGAACCTACACCTCTCCATATTGTTCTCACACTTGTAGTACATACCCAGCAACAAGTACGCACAAGCCATCTTGTTGTCTAAAAGAACAGTGTCAAAGTGACCTGCCATCATCTTTCTACTTAGCTCTGCCGAGTGTGAGTCAGCAGAGATGTGTATCTTTTTATAGAACAAAGCTTGAAGTGCAAATAGAAGCGCACGATCTTGTTTGGAAGGAATACTTTCTAGTTCTGTCAACTTGTGTTCTCGAAGGGCAGTTCGATACTCGAACACGTCGTGTATCGTACCGCGATCAAACATTGGTGTATAGTAGCAGATGCTGTCAAAATAGTTATCTATGGCTGTATCTGTGGGTAACTCATCAGATGGATAATAATCTATTTCTGCTTTTTTGACTATTGGTAGAGGTAGTGGTTCGACAATCTCTTCTTCGTGGTAGTGTATACTCTTCGGTCCTGGTTTCTTTGGTAATTCATCGTATGAACATTTTTTCCCTTTTGTTTTGCAGCCAGTGCAAATCGGCATTGCTCTATCGCATCGCCTATGGCTGTGCTTGCATGTTGAGCAAGCGTGTGCAGCTCGTTCAGGTTCGGCTTTGCCCATGTTTCTTCGAAGTTTCAAAATAAATTCAATGACCGAATCAAGACCTCTAGTGCGGACACGGGCAAAATTAGTATCCGCATATTGTAACGCAATGCCGATTAATGCGCCTCTTACCGGTCCTGCTGTAGCAGTTCACATGAGCCTATTTAAACGGCTTAGATCAAGTACGTCGAGATGCAACGGCCAAGCCAACGCATTGTGATGCCTACTCGTGTCAAAAAGCATCAAGTACGTTCCCGCAAACAAGATAGAACGCCGCTACTCCGACAAAGCGTACGCTCAACATAGCATTGTTCCAGTGGAAAACAGATGCGGAAATTACTCAAACAATTTCGTTGTGATTCGATTAAACCAACCAGAGATTGCAGTGGTAGCTTCAGTTACAGTTTTTTGCAACTTTTCCTCAATATCTTGTGGTTGTGATGGAGTAACTGGTAGGATAGGTCGTGAATCTCTTCGCAGCAGTGGTAGTTCTTCTGTTTTGTATTTGTAATTTAAATGGTCTAACGCTCGTTTCACAGCACGATCAAACATTTGTGATACGTTTGTACCAGTCTTACTACTAGTTTCAATGTATGGTGCATTATTTAGTTTCTCTTGCGCGTAAGTTGCTGCTGTCATGGTTTCAACTGCACGTTTTGTATCACTCTTATTTCCGATCAGTAAAAATGGAACATCACTTGGAGCGTACTCACGAACCACTTTGACGTGTCGTTCCAAGTTTTCGAAACTTTTCTTGTTGCCAATATCAAACACTAGTACAATAACGTCACTATGAAGAAACAATGTTGCGATAGATGCTCCACGTTGCTTTTCTTCACCCGCAATATCCCACACTGTTACAAGGAGGCCATTGTCTTGTTTTTTGAATAAAAAATCAACGTGTATAGTCTTCCCAATGTCTTCTTTGAACTCTTTTACGTCGTAGTGATGCGTAAGTGTCGTTTTGCCAACGTTTGTGTCTCCTACAAGCACCACCTTTACGAGTAGCGCGTTTGATATTTGGTCCATGATGTTCTGGAGTTGTTTGTGTTCAAGTTGTCTCAAATAATGGAACGTTCCAAAAGCGATAAAATGCATTTGTGAATACAGGTTTTAATTTTTTAAAATATTCCAGGTACAAGTACATCTATTCGTTTTAAACAAATAAGATGAAAAAATTTCAATCTCAAAATTTAATTTAAGAGTATTGCTTCACCAGTGGTTCAAAACGAGCACATTGATTGTATTACCAATAACTTGTGGCAACTTCGATTGATCGGGAATACTGGTTTGTAAAAAGGTATCACGTCAAACTTGTCACGCAAAAAGATGTCAAGCAACGAGATGATAGAATTGAACGTTGGCGGGCAAGTCTTTGCCACCACTATAGAGACGCTGAGAACTTCGCACCGTGATGAAGAGCATTTTTTCCGCAGCTTGGTTATAAAGTTAGAAAACGACACGATTCCCGTCGCCAAAGATTCGAAAAATCGCGTTTTTATCGACAGAAACCCAACCTATTTCAACTATATTCTAGACTATATACGAGACGGCACAATACAAGGCGGCCTATCTGCGAAAGAGTTACATGGCATCATGCAAGAAGCCATATTTTACTCGCTAAACAGTCTCTGTTGGCTAATCACAAAAGAGCTCGATAAAATGAAGCCACCAATGCTATTATGGGGTTACGCCAAATATCGTGTGGCGTCATATGATGGCCTATGTCTAAGTGCAACGCTAAGTGGTTGTGAAGAATTCCGGACGCTGTTTCGGCAGCATAAATTGTACGAACATCAAGTGTTACAAATCGCAGAGCAAAATGATTGGAAATTAGTAACAATGTGCGCGATAAAAAGTACAGCCTATCAACATGTCGTTAGGATGGCTTTTAAGAAACATTCAATTCAACTAGATAGGAACTTGCTTACTGAAGATAATGCCGAGAGTAACGATGAACGTACAGTGTTGGAACACGACACAGAGGAACTCATTTGATCACTAGCAATAAAAGAGGTTATTCGAAAATTGATCAGTATCAACCAGTATAGATCCTATCAGAAGTTTCGGTTAATTTCGAGGAAACTAGTTAGAATCGTAAACAAGAAAGTGCAAGAACGATGTGTTTTATACTTTGTAGATGCATTTCGTGAAGTATCTCCTTTAAGCAATCCGCCTGAAGATATAAGTCATGGTTGGTTGCCGATAATTGGTGGGAAGAGTGCCTACGGTCAAGCTTTACTTGACAGAAGCAAGAAACAAAGGTCTTTGGATGATCAACTAAAAGCTGGTTTGTTCCATCATAAGATTTTTTATGAAACTGATGTTCAGTCTCTTTCTAACCTTTTTCAATGTAATAAATTATAAAGGGGAATCGTTTTCCATCTGTGTTACGCTAGTTTCTTGTAACAAAATGTCATCAGGTCTGCCTGTCTGTGCAGCCTTAGTCGCACTTGTTTCTCTACTAGGTGGTATCATGCTTGTAGCACCACTATTGAATAATCACGTGCTGTTCCAAGTACTCGTTCGCATAGGAGGGCTATACATGAAATTCATGCCACACGAAAACGATGCACATTTATCAGACCAAGCACGCGCTTTTAATGTTCTGGCACGTGCGATGATGCCAAGCAAATACCAAACACTAGAAGAAACACGAAAACAATCCGAAGATGCCATAAAACAAATCGCTTTTCCACTACAATTACCAAAATACGATACTCGCACGATACGTGACTTAAGAAATTCGATTTACGCACGTGATATGTCTTGCATACACGCTTCCAATGAAATTAAAACAGTTTTATTGTATGCACATTGTGGAGGTTTTTCCACAGGACATCCATCGTTTGGATCAATGATTTATCGACAATTGGCAGAAAGTATGACAAATGGAAAATGCTTAGATTTTTTCGGAGTGAATTACGCGCTTGTGCCAGAATACACGATCGAAGATTCGTTAGATGATATGAATTACGCGTACGAGTACTTGGTCGAGCAAGGATATAAAAATATTGTCATGCTAGGTGATAGCGCTGGAGGTTCCATAACATTATTAACGATACAAGATCGTTTGACACCAGAACAACGAGCGTTACTTTCTTCTGTTGTTCTAATTTCTCCATGGATTGATTTAACACGTTCTACGGAAAGTTACGCTGTTCTTGGAGATACAGATATTATTTTCAACCAAGGAGCTGCACAAGTGTATGAAGAAGCGTTAGATCAAGTTCATAAAGATTTGGAATCTTTTTCAATTTATAAAAGAATACAAAATGGGGAAGTGTTGAATGTTCCTAGAGTTTTTTTAACCTATTCAAATTCAGAACGCGTACGTGATGAATGCCAAGAGTTGGCAAAGTATTTGGAAAAGGATGAGAAGAATCAGGTAGTTGTTGCTGAAGGGCTACCGCATTTATATGCCATGTTTGTACCATTTATTCCTGAAGCTGTAGAAACAGTGAAAGAGATCTCAAAATTCATACAATTAAACAATTAAAATTTTATAAAACTTTACCTTCTTGATTCAGCAGCAGAGCAATAGTACACATTATTTTTGATTCAAGTTGTTTTTCTATTCGATAAAAAATTATTTGCTGATGCACAAATTCCGCTACTTAATTAATTTCAAATATTCAGAAGAAGTTCATCTGCCTTTTTGTCTTCAATTGCAGCTACTTGGTGCCTCTCAAACTCGTCTGCTTTATAAGTGGCCCAAGCATCAACATCCGTTGGTACTAAAACATCTTTGCTTACGTCTTCAAAGTAATCAATCGGTTGTGTCTCTCCTCTGCGTGGCATTTAAGTTGGCATAAGCAAATTTTGATCAACTGACTCGCTCAAAGACAAAACGCTCTTCGCGAATCTTGGCAACTTAAGCTGAAAACAAATATTCGAACCTGTGATCTACACTATAAAACGCTAATCTCTATGAAAGCAAGAAAAGAAAACTTACAACAACTGACATTGACATTTTCATGAACACCACGCAACCATCTGCCAAGATACAACTCAATATCGGTGGTACAATCTTCACCACAACACTTGGTACTCTAACATCCGAAAAAGATAGCTTTTTTGCTGGTCTATTCGACGAAGAAATCGGATATGATATCGACACTAACACAGAACACTTTATCGACAGGCATCCAGCCTATTTTCACATCATACTCAACCACTTACGCGGATACAACGTGAAGAAACTAATTTCCGAACTCACACCCGGAGAACAACAAATACTAGAAGATGATGTCGATTTCTATAACATCGCCTCTATGGTGGACATGTTTCCACATCTATACGCACGCCAAAACCAGTTTAAACAAGTGATCTTGTCCAATAACGAGCGCGTAATACAAACATGGGATATGAATACACGAACCTGCGTTTCGACTACAATAACTAAATTTTCGGTAAAATGTATGCTACAGCTAGCAGAAAATCAAGTATTGTGCGGACAATTCGACGGCGGAATAAACGTTTATGATTTATTAACCCATAAAATTATAAAAACATGGGCAGGTCATAAAGATAAAATTATGAGCATGGTCAGAATCGATAAAGATCGTTTTGCAACAGGCGGAAAAGATAGCTCTATCAAGGTTTGGAACATGGACACAGATTGTTTAAAAACAATGTCAGAACATACAGATGTTGTTCGTTCACTACTTGTACAAAACGAAAAGAATTTAATTTCTGCTGCCGATGATTCTAAAATAAAAATTTGGAATATTGAAAGTGGAGAGTGTCTAGATACACTCGAAACGCATGAAAGTTATGTAATAAGTTTATTAAAATGGGACGAAAATATGTTTTTGAGTGGAAGTGCTGATAAAACAATAAAAATTTGGCGATTCAAAGAACGGAAAGAAGTGGCCACTTTGGAAGGTCACGGAGGTGGAATTTGGGTTCTAGAGAAACTCGATCAGGAACGATTCTTGAGTGCATGTTCTGCTGCAGCGATCAAGGTGTGGAAACTTTCTACAAAAGAGTGTTTGTTCACGATTAATAGTGCTCATGCGAATGTGATTCAGACAGTGTTGGTGTTGAGTCCTACTGCAATTATTTCATGTAGTATGGATGAAACAGTAAAGTTGTGGAACTTGGATTCGAAAGAAGGTACAGAGTTGAAGACGCACGGATCTGTATGTTGTGCCATTTTCAAAGAAGTTGATCAAAATTAAATTTTTATAAAACAATCGTCAAACGCCATAGTCTTCGCTGCTGAGCATCTAGAGTGATACAAGTTCGAGCAATCATTTAAATGTCCGTTCCAGATTCCGTCTTTTGTAAATCTTCTGGTATTTCTTCTCGCAATAACGTGTCTGCAATTTCATGAACATTGCTCTCGTTCACGTTCATCTTTTCCAAATCTCTTTTTGCCCATTCTGGAATCCCACTCTCATACTTCCATTCTGGTGCCGTTTCCTGTTTATACATCCACGCATGCAGGAATAGCATTTCATTCTTCGTAAATTCTTCTTTTGTGGTTTCTTTTTCTTTTTTTTGACAATCACTACATAAATCATCTTTTTCAAAATTGAACTCTTCCACACGTACTCTTTTCAACGGTGGTTCTTCTACATCGTTTGGATTGTACAAAACATCATTAACAATAGGACATGATAAGGCTTCTAAATGAACACGAATTTGATGAGTGCGACCTGTAAGTGGTCGACACAGTACTAACGTTGTATTTTCGATTGGACAATAACATATTGTTGAAAATAAAGTACATGCGTCATATTTTCCGTTTTCTTGTGCGATCCATGTTCCTGCTCGTATATCTTTTTGTGATATTCCCATTCGCAACGATAAAACACCTTTTGTATCTAATTTTCCACTCGCACGTGCAAAATAGAGTTTTTTCAACGTCCCTGATCGAGACATCATTTTCTTTCCAAAACCTTGTGCGAATTCTTTACTGCGGCCAATGATCAGCACTCCAGAAGTGTGGTTATCGATTCTATGTATTGCTATTTGATAGTTATTGACAAGTAAATTTGCACGTACGATACAAATCTTTCAGTTGGTATTCGTGTTCGAGTACGTAGGTGATAGAATTCTTTTTGTATCGTCCACATGGATGTACTGGTACTCCACTTGGTTTTTCGATCACATAAACATCTTTTTCGACTGCTATGAAGCGTATAGGTTCGTCGAGTATCTATTTTGTGTGAACGATGAGTACTGAACATACTGGTGGTTCATGACGATGAACAGTGTTTGTTATGACTTGATTGTCTCCCAGAATCAGTGTTGATGCTACTTTTTTCTTATTTACAGTTAATCTTCCTGTTTCGATTGCTTTTTCCTTGTTGTTAAATATGTTAAATCATCAATACCAAATATTCACGTCCATAAAACGGAAATTCTGCCAAATATACGTCAATGAGTGTTCTACCGTGCCACCGTTGTTTTACATGCGCAACATAATCTGCATAGTACGGTTTTACGTACCGTAGTCCATTTCTAAAGTAAAACTCGTCTGATTTCTGTTGCACTGGTATTTCTGTACTCCCACTTTGTGTTGCCTGTGACTCCATAGTAACGGTCAGTAAACGGCTAATTTTAAACACACAAACTATTCGTTACACAACATGACCAACACGCTCGTCGCACACTCTGTGTTTTCATTTATTACGGGTTCACTGCTTATCGCAGACCCACAGTACGTACTTAACGCGGCTATAGATCCAGTATTGAATCAATCCGAACGTATACTCGGAGCGTCGTTATTCTCACAAGGTGTCGTTGCATTACTCGCTGCCAGAAGTGCTCGCAACTTGTTTCCAATTTCGTTTTCGTTCATGTTGTTCCATGCATTATCAATAGTATACTATTTGGCTAGTGGCTTTATAGTAAACATTTGGGTCTTGTGCGCGAACGTAGGATTATTAACTTGGTTCATACAAGAGTATTTGGACTCTCCATCAAAAGTAGACCCAACACTTATCACCAAGGGTAACATTTTCAAGGTCGCGTTAGCGTTGCACGGTTTTTCAGAACTTGGTGCTGCTGTATTCTCGTTAGTGTCGGCGGAACAGTTTTATCCACACTACATTGATGCCTCACCATACGACCAACACGCACTAGTGTTATTCTCCATTGCTTTGGCTACACAAGCTGCTATGGCAGTTGCACTTTTAATTCAAAGCAATTTTGACGACACACAATTGTTGACTTATGGCATAGTCGCTTATCACGCTCTTGTGATTGTCGTTGCTCTTCATTTGAAGGTAGAAACCATCCCTGCATACATTCATAGTGTTATCATGTTTATCATTGGTGTAGGTATTCGCACAAGTGCTGTTAAAGAGTTCCACATCAAAGCAAAATATGTAGAGTAAAAAATCTTCGCTTTTTATTGGCGTTTGGGTCACGACATCCATAAAAGAATATCCTGTAAATTAGACTGGTTCTAGGTCGAACCATGAACGGTCTGTGGTGGTGTTGTTTGTTCTCTGTTCTTTGTTATGCCTACACAGTAACGACAACATTAACAGTGGCTTTGGATAAAGGTCATTTCGCGTACGAACACATTGGACGGAATAACGAATTTGATTTCAAAGTAACGTGCAAGTTATGCGATGTCTACGTTGTTACACATGACGAATTTTTGAATGTACAGTCCCACTTCCCTTTTACATTTTTTCATGAATATTCGGTCGAAAAGATCCCCAGTAGCGCAACGAGAAAGAACATTACGCTATCACAAGATATTTATTTCGTAGTTATGAACAGAGAGGAGCGAAATAATGCTGTTACATATATACTAAATAGTGCGAGTCTTCCTACGCCGCATACACCCGCACCAACACCAATCGTACCAGATACTCTTGGTGTGTACATTGCTGTAGCGTTTGGCATTACTGCGCTATTAGTAGTGTCAGGAGTATGTGTAGGGTTTATTTTGTGTGTTCGCACAAAAAGCAACTCTGAACCTGAGTATATGGATTTAGAGACTCCACAACAGATTCCTCTTTCATCTCCAGTAGAACAACTTTCCATTTCGCCATCATACCAGTATTCAGAAAATACTCCACCATCACCACGGTCATCTCCTCTACCAATTGCAAAAACAAAGAGTCCTTTTGATCACTAGTAAATTATATTTAATGAACTGCTTTGTTTTGTTTGAAGGTTCCAGTTGTCCATGAGCACAAGCAGGATCAAACGCAGCCATGAAAATCGTCGTAATCTTTGCGCTAATTGCTCTTCATCTAGTAAGAGCGTTTAGCTTGCACAAACAAGAGATTATTCCAGCTGGAAAGTACACATTCGGTCACATAGGGAAAAACAATCCTACACAGTACACAGTTAGTTGCGAGGGATCACAGAAATGTTAATGCGACAATAAGTGTTGAAATGGATCGAGATCCATCAGTAGAAGATATGGTCCCAGCGTGGTACGCTATCGCTATTCTAGGGTCTATTATTCCTACCTTTATCTTGTGTGTTGGAATATGTCTAATCTATTTGACATTTAGAAAGCGATTCGAAAGTTATCTATCGTTTGATAACACAAATACACCAGAACTAATTAACTCTGAATATCAGAGGACAACTGTATAATAAAACGAAGCAACTTGGTTGTTCGGGAACAGTACCTTTTTTTCGCTACAAGAGTAACGAGCGATACGAAAAAAGGATTTGCGATAATCCTACACAGATGAGAAGTTCGTTTACTTATTGTATTGGCTTTCTTTTAATTTCATTCGCGATAGCTAATACTACAATACAAAAAGATGTCAATTTGTGGTATCCAATTGGTAACGAAACATCGTACGCTGTGGAGCACATTGGTAAAATAGAATTCGAATACGAGGTAGTTTGCGTTCTATGCTCTGTTTACATTTTGAACGAACAAAATTTGAACTTGTACAAGAATGGGAGTACCTTCTCTTACGAGGCTACTTTCTCACGACCGCGAGTACAAATTGGTGCATACGTATCCTACATTACCATCAATGATGATAATTACTTTCTCGTTGGATTAGAATCAAGTGGATCTTCATTCATGACCAATTTTTCTGTTCAGTACACTATTACGTTACATGATACCCCTCCACCTCAATCTCAGACGAATTGGTACATATTAATTGGAGCTATTGCGATCATATTCGTAATTGCGTTGTTCGTTACAGGAGTGTTCGGTATTACTATTTTGATAAATCGGAGAAGAAAAGCTGGTACTTATCTCCAAATCGAAAGCTGACCTCCAACCTCCTCGTTCATTAAACGTATTTCTACAAATTGTTTTTGAACCTAATGATCCTTGGAAGCATTATTAAACGGCAGTGGAAGCTTGTTATGCAACCGTCTAAAAGTTTAGAGCTGTCGAGTTGGTGCTATAAATAGCAAATTGACGATTAGCTAAATAACCACTGAGATGATCCGAACAGTAGTGCTTGTTTTTATTGCGCTTCTAGTTAACACAGCATCAGCGAGATGGATAGAAGGCGATGCTATATTGTGGAAGGGGAAAACTTGCGAAGCTATTCTAATTGGAAAGAATCAAGTATTTGACTACTCAGTAATGTGCGTTAAATGTGAGGTTTATGTAATGCGAAAGGAGAATGTGGATTCTTTACGCAAAGGATTACCGTTCACATACAACAAAAGATTCTCAAGACCAGATGTGCGATACTTAACTACTGTTAGACGCGTATTCCAACCAGGAGAAAACTATCTGGTTCTTCGATTGAATTCAACGATGGTATTTCCACGAATTACATACGCTATTGCAACCACAAGAAAGAATGACGCACCAAGGGACACCGTGAATCCTAATGCAACCCTACCGTTTGATAATTCTCCTCACCGAAACGTCGGTTTGATAGTTAGAATGGTAGTTGCGGCATTATTTCTTACATTAATAATTTCGTTGGCACTGTATTTTTTGTTTAATACAATAAGAAACGCGTTAAGAAAAAGAAAACCACAGATCCAAACGCCAAAGCCAGCGTTCAATTTTCACAATGCTTTTAGCAGTCCAGTATATCAGCGTGCAGGATTTCAATAAAAGAATAATTGACAGATGTTCATGTGGCATGACTAAATCTAGCTTGTCAAAAAATAGATTGCGGCATACCTATATTCATCTTGCAAAATAGCTACTTGATGGTGTGACAAATAATCATGAAAAGAACCAACACATCTCCTAGCGATCAAGACGACGAAGCACCTGAGAACAAAGTAAGAGCTGTGGAGCCTCTACACACAAGCTCGGTACCTCCTTCACCAAGAAGAAATGATTTAACACTAAAACCTCAACTCAGAAGAAGGTCTTTGTTGAACACAATGATTCACAAACAAGAAGGGATTAGCGATGAACTGTTGAAAAAAGAAGTCGAACAAGAATTTTCCCATTTTCAAGATAAAGTAGGATTCACTCTTCCAGGAGAGGAACAGCACAAATTGGCAGCTAAACAATATGTTTCTGCTTTGAGAGATAAATTCGAGGACATGGAATTGTACAGAATGAACTTCCAGCTACATTCCAAAGACAAGAGGGCAAGCCTGTAAAATAAACAATTGATACTTTATGAACACTATTGTATCTTTTGTACTTGCCAGCTAGAACCAACGTTCTAGGCACCAAATCAGGCAAACCTAAGCTGTACAAAACTTTTAACATGCCAAGGTCTCTGCTAACACTAGCTCTCTTGATTGTAGCAGTAGCTGTGGCAGATAATAGAATTGTTATACAAGGGTGTTCGGTAAACAACGCAATCCTAAAAGCTGGCCAAACAATTGAATTATGTAACGGCAGATACAATGTCGATGGTGTCGTTTATATTTCGTTTTCGTCAAACAAAGAAGACTCGATGTTCAACGTTGTTATTGCCTCGGATACTGGTACAAGCGGAACCAACCTAAAGTCGGGTAATATCACAGTTGCCGCCCAACGATTGGAATATATTACATTTAAGAATTTACTAGACGGCGATGTAGACTTAACAGCAACAGTTTCTGCACCAGCTACGTCACTCTATATCCCTGATTCGAACACTGAAACTTGGACAGCTACACCAACTCCAACATTAACGCCATCGCCAACAAACCATACAGATAGACCATTCGAGTGGAACGCGTACACAATTGGACTTTGGTCAATTGTTGGTGTGATATGTCTATTTGCAGTTGTATTCAGCGTTGCGTTCGTAGCCTACACGATTTACGAGAAACGGCTTACAGATGGCAGCACAAGCCCAGCCTATTCTAAATTTTAAAAATTAATTATTTATTTTTTTGTGTTTCTGTATCTCTATTTCCCCAGTAAAACTGTCTCACTTTCTCATCAGCTAAGAATTGTAACCAAATGGCTCGAGCGAACGACCAAATAATCATAGTAACATACTCCGCTAGTGAAACTCCTACTGTAGCAAACATGAACATGTACCTCATCTCATTTTTATACACTTCTACTGGCATAGAGATGTGTTGATACATCATCGTAAAAAGTACACCAGAAAGTAGAGCCCATGCAGTAGCCAAGTACCCTTTTGTCAAATAGTTTACGCTATCATCATATTCATGCATATTAGTCAGCATAAAAATCCACAAAAAGATGGGTGGAGCAAAATGCACCAACTCGTACTCCCATCGGAAAAAGATGATACCATAGAACACGTATCCAAAATTTGCCATTAGTGCAGTGCTATGGACGGGCCATACAATGAATCCCATACCAAAACGTACCAAAGAACGGTACCTAGGAAAGACGGTGAACAAAAAGAAAACACATTGGAAGGCATAAGCCCAATAACACAGGAACAATGGTCCTGATTCTCTGTACATGGTAGGGTATGCACCCCACATAATTAATGTCCAAACTCCGTTGATGAACGTGAGTGTTGTGCGTATCTTACTGGAGGGTAATAGTTCATCAGGAAGTTTGCCGCGATTAGGTGGGAGTGCAAGTCGTATAATTTTGATTGTGATGTAACGTAGTATTGGTATAAACGCGAGCATGAATATTGACCAGATGAACCATGCTCGTATGGCGTGTTCTGGGTCGTAAGTGTAGAAACTTTTCTTTGTGTAACCAACTGGGTCGTCTCCGAATCGGTCAATATGCGAGAGTATAACATCGAGTACTGCTTTCTTTTGTATCGACATGGCAACGCGTTTGTTTGACACGTGTTTGAAAGATGACAGGTAGCTATTTACAAAGAAGTATTGCTTTACACAAAGGCTGCGGCATTATGGATTCTTGCTATCTACAGTCAACGGCTGCATTATGGATTATGGATGCTGTTTTATAAAAATTATTATGCACGTTTTCTTATAATTGACCGTTTTACAAATTTATGCCAAACAGAACAGAACTAACACTCCACAATGCGAGTTCTTTTTCTCTTCATTTTGTATATGGTATGAAAAACGGGGTTTTGCATTGGCCATTCGAGTGTGAAACGATAGAGCGTGGGAGTACGAATCAAATAATAGAAATGAATTTACTAGGAAGACGATATGCAGAAGCGACGTATCGCTTGAACGACACAAACACGACTATAAAATTCATACTACAGAATGGTGTGATAAAAATGCAAAAACAAGAAGGTCCTAAGCAAGTGGAAATGAATGCTTTTTCATTCACTACAAGCACGATCACAATAGTAGATGTACCACGAAACTATTCGCGCTGGATGGAAAGCAAACAAGATAAAACACTATGCCAATTATGTATACCAGGAACTCACAATAGTGGTGCAAGTTGGGCGTATCATTCTCACATACTCGGACGATATTTTCTATGTCAAGAAAACAGCATCACTGATCAACTTTATGATGGTATTCGCTTTTTCGACTTTCGTGTTTCCGATAATGGCTCTCAATTATGCGTCTCACACCGTTTCGTCGTCACCGATTTCCAACCACTCTTAATCGAGATACAAACATTTCTACAACATCATACAACAGAAGTAGTGATCATACACATCAAAAAAGATTGGAATAGAGCCTTCTCTATGCATGAACAACTTGAGCACGAGTTGACCAAAGTATTAGGACATTACATCATCCGAGATTCTGACGACTGGTCAAGTAAAACAATAGGAGATCTATGCTCGATGGAAAAGAGAGCGTTAGTGGTAACAGATCTTCTCAAAGGGTACGTTGACATGCATACAACGATGACTGGAAGTTGGCCTTCTTGTCACAGTAGCAAGCCTCAAGAATTGTTCGAAAACTTTGATAACAAGTGGTTTAAAGAGTGCAGACCACGAGTAACGTGTGATCGAGCAGGATTAAGTATCACAGATTGTATCATTACACCTGATGGAAGTTCTATCGCGAGAGAGTTGGTTAAAATGGATCTAGGCCTAAGAGAAGGTGGAAAAGCGTGTAATAACAAGTTGAAAGAGTGTCTAGAAGGATCGTGGAAGACTTGTTTCATGAACATTGTTGCGATGGACTTTCCTGATCGTGAAGTTGTAGAGGCATTAATAAATCACAACAACTAAACAAGACAATTTTATTTGATCAATTGTTAATGTACAAGTAGAAAGGTATTACGTTGTCACACAATAGATCCCAAAATGCCAAGCCTCAAATTCGACTTTGTCATAATCTTCGTCGCTTCAACACTACTCATAAGGGTACATACTGCAACCAAAAACCGGTGTAGAGTAGGTGGGAGAGGTAACTCGAAAGTGAAACACCACTACGAATTTCCGATTCACTCGTGTTTCGGTGTATCCTGTTTTGATTTAGTTTTAATATACGTATACGTACACTAAAATATTCCTTGTATTAGCCAAGAGTTGCACATATGCATGCCAAGAAGCTGTAACTTTGCGAGTAAATTTGTTCATCGCATTAGCATCTTAAAATTGAACTTGGAAAATGAACAACATCGATTAATGTGTAATTCATACATATCAAATAAGCGCATTGTCTTACCGTCTTGCTGCATAACATCCATGTTGTATCGTCGTTTGATAAGGTTGACAGGTTAACCAAGAACAGTTCAAATAACAAAGAATAACCGCCACAACACAAGACTAATGTCAGTGATAGCTTCTCCAGAAATGTGTGCGTACTGCTTCGACACATTAGTCTCCTACATTCACAAAAAACAAACCCTACCGTCTTATATCCCAAATTTCAGTGACGATAAATAGTAAGCAGTAAAATATATGCACATATCTAACGCATTTAACAGTCCTCTATTCGTAACCTGGAACAAGAAAAACACAAACAAATACTACCTACGCGGATGCATCGGCACATTCTCTCCGCAATCGTTACATAAAGCCTTGGCCAGCTACGCTATCACTTCAGCTTTTAAAGATACCAGATTTGACCCGGTGCATGTTTCGGAACTCGAACACTTGAAATGCTCAGTCTCTATACTTGTACACTTTGAAGATGCCGAACATATTTACGATTGGGAAATAGGAAAGCATGGTATTCGTATTTCGTTTGAGGACCCTCGTAGTGAACGTGAGTTGGGTGCAACATATCTTCCGGAAGTATGTGCCGAACAAGGATGGACAAAACAAGAATGTTTGGAGAGTTTGTACAGAAAAGCAGGTTATTCAAGGAGAATAACCCAAGAGTTGATGGAATCAACAACATTGGAACGATATCAAAGTTCAAAATGTCACATGACGTATGACGAGTACGCCCAAAAATTTGCAATCACTGATTAAATGCTTTTTTCGCTAAGAAATGTATTTAAACTCTTTCTCCAACAATTTGTTCTAATTTCTGTAATTGATTGATAGTCTGAGTTAGTTGTTGTTCTGCCTTTTCTCTTTCCGATTTGAATTTTGCTAATTTGTCCTCCAGCGATTTGATTCTAGCGTGTAAGTTGGTTTTCGAATACATACTTGGTTGGTGCTGATGAATATACGGAACTGATTGAAGACCCTGATCGAGAACTAGCTACTGATCTACCAGTACTCTTACTTCTTGTCGATCCTCTACTTTGTCGAGATATTACCGATACATTTTCCGAATTAGCGAGGTATAGCATGTGATTGGTCGGCACACATCGTGTAGGCCCTCCACTGTAGTAAAACTCCAAATCTTGGAGTTTTCTATCGTACCGTTTCCAATCGTGCCCTCTCTTTTTCACTTCAGGAGAGGGCTGCATAGTCTGGTTCATTTTGGCATCCATCTTGCAATTCTTTACGGTTGTCCTAGCTAATCTTTACACAACATGAATAAGAAGAACACAAAAGAACACGAAGAAAAGGTGGTAGATTGGATAGAGCAGGTCACAAAACATAAAGCGTCAAAAGGCGGAGACATTACTAGCTTCAAAGATGGGAAAACGCTATGCGCCCTTGTTAACGCGATCAAACCTGGTGTAGCTAAGACATCACCGCTAGATATGCCATTCGGTCATCGCGAAAATATTGTCGCATTTTTGAAAGCAGCTAAATCGATCGGAGTACCTGAACATGAACTATTTGATACAAACGATTTGTACGAATCAAAGAACATTGGTCAAGTGTTATTGTGCTTAGAATCGCTCGGTCGAGCTGCTCAAAAATTAAACTTCAATGGACCAACTATCGGAGTCAAGTTAGCAGAAGCTAATATTCGCACAAACTTGCCCAAATCGAATTCGAACGCGATAGGGCTAATGGAGCAAAAACTCATGGAAATGAAACCAGAAAAAGAAGTTTCTTTCCAAAATCAAGTCATCAAATACAAACAAGAACATCACGATGGGCCTGCTCTGGCACCGTCAAGTTTAAAGAAAAAGTGATCATTTAATAAATCGTTGTCTCAACTTCAAACTCGATTTTTTAGTCGCAACGCTTACCGTTCCCAAATTCATAAAAATGTAAAAGAATGGATTATGCGTCTTTTTCACATCTCTAAACTCGATATCTGCTCGCAATACAAATTTAATCTCTCCTGCTGGAATTGTTGGTTTCACTTTTAAACGGATTCGTAACTTGTTACTTCTTCTTTCGATCACGAACACTTCATCGTCAGTTTGTCGCAGTTTTGTTTCTATTTCATCGTTGATGGAATATCCGTCATCTGTGTAGTCGTCTAGTCTTGGTAACTCGCGAAGGATCAATGCGTTTGGAGGTGTCATTACGATCGCACTGGTAAGCTCTCGATTTTCTAACTCGACTTGGGAGAGTTTGATGCTTAGAGTGTCCATTCTTGGGTTCACGAGTAATAATTTCAAAAAAGCATTTTCATTGTACTGGAGCATTGGTAAATTGATGATGGATACGCGTGGAATGTACTTGATTGCATTTGTGTTAATATCAAACGTAATAGAATCTTTTTTGTTTTCTCTACGTACCATTAATCGATCTCCATATCGTTTCAACCGCTTTGTGATTAATTTTTTACGGAATGGATACATGTCTAAAGTGTGAAAGTGATTCATTTCTGGTCTATTCAATCGTTGTTCAAACGAAGCAATTGTTGCGTACTCGTACTGTGGATTAGAGTAGTATTTTGTTTCTACGTCATCTTCTGCGATAAAATCTTTGATAGAGATAGTGTTTGGAGGTGCGTGTACTGCATATTGTGTGGCTTTTTCGGCGTTTTGTTTTTCCAACTTGGAAATGTCAAAAGGTTCTAACTTGATTCTTGATTTCCAAGGTGCCATCGAGATGTTTAAATCTCTAGCGATTTTTCTCGAGCGATCGATTTCTAAATTGAGTTTGGATAGATTTTCTCGGTATCTGTAAATCTTTTGATCCATTTCTTGAGAGCTGATAAGTTCTTTCTCTTTGACGAGGTCTATTGTTAGTTTAGGATAATAGTCTTACCAAATAGTGACTTCATCGATCGTTCTATTAATCCTAACGATATAGAATCCCATTGACAAAAGTTACACTTGAAGAAAACTTCATTCTCCTACAGGTGTTACTAGCTATCCAAACAACGTACATCTAATATCACAACTAGCTTAGAACAACATACTGGACACTCATAACAATACATGCACAGTCCTCGATTTTGATGAGCTTCTTTTGAGCTAACTTCAAAAAGACAATCGGGACATAGAAAAGACTGTATCTCTTCCTTAAGATCAGAACGTTTCACAAACTTATGTGAATGAGGATCATAGTAAATTTCATCCAAACGTAGCTATACAATAGATTAGCTTATATTCACACTTACCGGTGTAGCTACGTCACATCCATACATAATAGATATTTTTTTCAAATCATCGTCACGAGAGTGTTTAAAACCTTTAGTCGGTATAATATGAACCCAGCCCACATGTTTTTCGACATCTAAAGAATCCAATGCTGGAGGATACGCAAACTCAAACTTGAGATGATGTGTCTTTTTTGTTGTTTTAGTTCCAGTTGTTCTTCCAGATAATACGTGAGGATCAGTTGCCGTTTTGAATTCTATAACGATAAATTCCGATGATGTTACGTCTTGATGATACATAAAATTGGGGAGCATAGTAACTGTGCGTTAATCATTGTGTAATAGTCCTACTTTCAATTTTGACCGATGTTTTAGGATATAAAACTGCTGAGCATGGTGAAATGATTAAAATATCAGGAGCAGGATTCTTTATAGAAAACGATGCAAACTCGTGATAATTACTATTGAATATAAGCACGTCATGAACTACTTTCTGTTCGCTAGGGCCTATAGTGTTATAAGCGATAGTACGTTACATACTTGGAAAATATAACGTTTCACTGGGTTCTACCTCAATCGACATTTGTAATTATTCACCGCTAGTTTACTAGCTGTTTGGGAATTTAAAATACAGTACTGAAAACCATGAGCGATGATGGTGATTCTGCGCTAGCACGAAGAAGGGCATTGCGCGAACGACGAAACAAAGAACAGGAAGAGTCCAAATCACCACCTGACGAGAAAGATGAGGAAGAGGGAGATGTAGGATCTTCAATGAGGGAGAGGATAAAACAGAGAAGAAAACTGTTCGAAAAAGAAGAGGCGAAAGAATTAGAAAGAGCTGAAAAGATACAACCACTTCCTGACTCACCATCGAAACGAGTTTCTCGATTTAGACGTATTGCAGAAGAGAAAGAACTAGTTACAGAACCTAAAGTTGTAGAACCTGTCGTAAAAGAGGAACCCACATCACCAGCGAAAGAAAAACCAAAAGACGAGCACAAATCACCAGAGAAAGTTGCTGAACCAGCACTGAAAGAAGAGAAACAATCTGAAGTACAATCGTCTCCAGTGAAAGAAGATACATCAAAAGAAGAGCAGAAAACACCGAAAAAAATCGATACCGAAGCTCCTCAAACACCACCAAAACACGAAACCTCATACAACGATGCAGAAAACGCAGGTCATCGATTGTATGCGAAGGGAAAAGATTTTGTTAAAATTCACGAGCAAAAGATAGAATCGCAACGAAAAGCAAAAGCCGACGCTGAATTAACAGAGGCTACGTTCAAACCAAGTATATCGAAAAAATCACAAGGAATAGCGAAGAAAGATAATCATTATGACTACAACAAAGAATGGAAATCGCGAGTAGATGAAGATGTTCAAAAGAAACGAGAGGCGAAACTAAAAATAGAGGAAGATGAGCAAAAAGTCACTAAACTAGAAATGAATAGTAAATCTAAAGCAATCGTGGAACGAAAGAAGAAAGATAAATCGTATACAGGTCCTATTTCAGGATGGGAGAAACGTTTCGATGATTATCAGATGCATCATAGACTAGCTCAAGCTGAGCTACCTTTCTCACCACAAATAGATTCTCATTCGAAAAAGATTGTCGAGTCAAAGCCAACAGGTGAAAATACATTCGAGCGTCTGTACAACTTATCTGCTAGTAAAAAGAACAAAGAAGGAGTAGATGAAGAGAAAAAATCCCCACAAAAGAAGTCTGAAACGGAAATCAAGAACTTTATTAAATACTTGCAATCGAAGGGAGATGAAATAGAAAAGAAAAAGATTGACTACAAAAATCAGATAGAAAGTGAAACAAATACAAAACCAAAATTGAATAGAACGTCGATGAGAATTGCAAAGTATCAATACAGACAACCACTCTATAAAACACCGCCAAAGAGACCACAGTCTGCTAGCTCATTAGATAAATCTTCGTCAAAGAGGAATTATGATCAGTCTCCAAGTAGTCCTCGAACGATGGAAATTATTCGAAATCGTGCTGCACAAGAGAAAGTAAAACGAGAAAGAATCGAGTTTATTCGAAAGTTACAAGATGAGCGAGAATTGAAAGAATGTACATTCAAACCAAATTTGAATCCAAAGTCAATGTCAATGGCTGTGAATTTCCTAGCTGATGAAAATGATGACTATGACGATTTTGATGAGTTCGAAGATAGCTACGAATATGATGAGGAATCATTCCGAACGAGAAGTTCACCATCTTCACCTAGACATAGTCAGCTACACTTGAGCAACTTTAGACAAAGTAGCTCACCACTGCTAAAGCGACAAAGCAGCTCAAACGGACAAATATCTCCACTGAACAAGAAAGCACTTAGTCAAAGCAATATGATGCAGAAACAGCAAAAGCAACAATTCCAATCGCCTCAAGTTCATAATTACCAACAACCACCGAAGCCTAGTCCTTTCAATTTACGAGAACCAGAGATAGATCATGCAGAAGATGAACGAGGACTGGAAGATGATACCTACTTGAGTTCGCTGGAGCAGGAAATGAAGTCTGCTCTTGACGATTGGACACGATTAGAACAAATGCAACTGTAATAAACAACAATTCTCGTTTTTGTTCACGTTTCACTTTATTTACACGTAGTTGTTAAACTTCTCGATTTACAAGTAATACAAAGTGCTGTTGAACTTGGACAAGGATCCTGATGTGGACTTGACAAATCCGGCAACAAAGAATGCCAATTTGTGTGCATTTTGACATACACTTGGACTTCTAATTGCTCCGAACCAGTTGTAGTAGTTGTGGCAGAGATGGTAGGTGAGTTGTTGGAGTTGATCACTTGACAAATTGGCTTCATTCAAAATGGTCGAATACTTGGTTGGAGTAGCAGTACCTTGAGTAGTAGAATGAGCAACCAAAAAGAACTCCATCGCTTTGGGTGAGATGATATCAGTATCAACGACTGTTCCTGGAGGCAAGTTGACCATAGTGTTGGAACCACTAAACGTGCACAAGCGAGTGTTGATTCTCTTCAATACGACAACGAAAACCAACTTGGTGCTGGCGCAGAGCTTACGAATGGCTTGTTTCACGGCAGCGATCTCGACTCTGTGAACTTCTTCGACTTGTCCTTCTCCGACACCGTCACGATAGAAGATGACTGATTCTGGGAAGGCGCCGTTCTTCTTCTTGAACATTTGGAGGGCACCGTCCATGCAAGGTTCGAGTGCGTTAACGATCTCTTGTCCAGCGCTTTGAACGGCCTCCTTGCTGTAGTAATTAGTTTGGTCACCACCCAAAGTGGCGCAGAAACCAACTACAGAGGACTTCTTCTTGGTACCAATTTCACCAGAGTGATGCACGTCCAAACCAACGATCATGGATTTTTTAAAGTCGTTGAACGAAAGAGTCCATGGAGCAGCACCAATCTTGGTAGACATTTGGATGGCGATCTTTGTAGTCTTGGACATGTTGTTGTCTTGAACGATCTTCCAAACGACACATTGCGAGAGTAAGTTCTTCTCTGCACACTTGAGTTTGACTGCATCGTAGCGAGACTTGTCCTTGTTGGGCAGAACAACCAAAATGATCGACTTCTTGATCGTGATACTGTCGATCGCGTGATTGTAGCTTTGGAGTTCGTTTCTTTCAACAGGAATGTACGCTGGATCTTCGAACTTGATGCTGCATTGGCTGCAACATCTCTTGAGAGTTTCAACAAACATGTTGATCTCGTGTTTGGGATCTTCGTCGTCAAAGCGAGACATGGGTGGGTAAAGAATGGCCCAATTGATCAATCCGATGGAACGGAAGAGTGACTTTCTGTTCATGTTCCACTCAGCACTTCTTTGGTCCAACTTTTCGGAGCCACCGCCAAAGATGATAGCAGGAGCAGGGAGTTGTCTAGCAGTGACTTCGATTGGAGTAGCTTCTGCGTGATAGCCGTTGTCCTCGAGTTCCTTAGCGAATTCCTTGTTTTGGTTGTTGGTGTTGATTGTGTGGACTACACTCTTGAAGCGATTGTCTGGACTCAAGCCAGTGGCGTCCTTGAGTGCAGACATGACTGGATAGTCTGCTCTCATCTTGTCGGTCAAGCCAGTTGGTCTACACATTTCTGGTAGGAAGTAGCTGGTTTGTTGATTCTGCTTCTTGCACTCGAGCATGGGTTGGTTACGATCCTTGATCTCATAGGCATGAGTCTTCAAGTAGTATTCTTCGAAGGTGATGTCCTTATTGTTCTTCTTGAACGTAGAACTTGGCTTCATGTTCCAAGCGACACCAGTGACGAAGGTAGTGCGATTCAAGTGTGGTAGGAACATGACCTTGTTCTTGACCTCGTTCTCAAACTCACGTTTGACATCGTCTCCGTTAGAGTAGGTGTTGTGGAGTGTCATCAAGATGTCGTAGCAGTTCTCCATGCGTAGAATCTTCCATACCACGTCACGGTTAGCGAGTAAGCCGAGTTGGGTCTTGTAGAGTGTTTGCTGTTGTCCTGGAGCGATCTCGAGTTGTTCTCCGATCTTGAATCTCTTTGACAAGTCAAAGTAGTTGCGGCCGATTGGTGTGAGCTTCAAGTGACGGAAACTCGCTCTGTAGATGATGTTGAAGAGTTGACACAACTCCATGTTGATCTTCTCGGAGGAGATTGTCTTCACGTACTTGATTTCGATGTCGTGATTGCGTCCGTTGTGTTCAACGATCTGGCAGAATCCTTCGAACTTTTCCATGCGTGAGAAGAGTAGTCCGCTTCCATCGTAGACGTAGTTTGCGCCTTCTCCCATCGCTTTGGCAATGACGGCAGAGCACAAACGCTTGCTACGAACTTCGTTGTCATCAAAGTTGACGGCGTAGAAGTGGAATGGATCCTTTGTCAACGAAACAGGGAAGTAGTTCGTGACTACGGGGAACTTCTTTCCAGCAGTACCAGGAGCAGCAATAGCGAGCATGTCATCTGGATCAATGATGGCCTTGGATTGGACAGTCGAACTTGGAGTAGTGACTACCTTCGTGTTATCGTATGGTCTTGGGATGTTGGTCTCAATGGGAGCACGAGATGGAGCACGACTTTGGAAACCACCGCGAGAAGATCCACCACCACTATTGTATGAGCCTCCACCACGAGATGATCCACCACCATAACCACCTCGTGCAGGACGAGAGTCGTCACGTTGTGATCGGAAACCTCCGCTGTTGTAGCCTCCACGTTGTTGTTGTCTGTTACGATTCATTTTTGTGTTTTTGTTTTGCAAGTTTGTTCGGTAGGCGGTCAACTTTTATACCCACGAAACGGCATAGATGTCACAATTCAGACTATTACAAAGTTAAAATTACTTTCGTAGAGGAAACTCACTTTTGAATGTCTCTTTTTCTGAGCATTTGATGCTAACAAATCGCACAAATGGTGGCTCATGAAGTACATCAGAAGAATAAAAATAGTATGCACATGTTGGAACGTAATATCACTATCATCGTGTTTGGCGGGTCCGTTGCCTTGAAAATTTTCATGCATGCGGAGGTATCTTCGTCCATGGACATATCTTCAAATCACACGAGCAGCCTTATGTTGAAAAGTATCCATACGTTCTCATGCTACTTTAGCATTCGATCGTGTGTACACCGCTGCGTTACGCAAAATCTTGGCAGAACCAAAAATCACCTTCAAATCGACGTGTTCTATGTTTAACATAGTAGTGACTGCGAGTATCGACAGAATATTGTTTTTCGCGGTTGAATTCAAATTTGAGCAACGACATTACGAGCAGCGAAGAGTAACCTTATACAGCGTTCGTACACTTCGTGATAAAACAGTATCTTTTTGATTGAGTCTTGGTTTACCAAACATTACAAGAACAAAGCAAGTTGCTAATGCAGGAAGCTGACTGTCGTTGAGTTTGGACGTCAATTATTAAAGCTTGGCATTGTTTCACAAAAACAAAGCAAAAATACAGTTTTTCATGTCATCAAATTTATCCCATAAAAATGTAAATGGGTTTAATATGATTTACTTTTCAGCTTGCATGTCTCACGATGCACTTTCCAATGTTTCTTTTGACAATAATTCGCTATGTGGCATCCTGCACACTTTTTTACAGCTTGTGGCGTGGATCTACAACCTACACAATAGATTGGATCAGTAAGCTTGAGTAGTTGACCTACATCTGGTTTCCATTTGATTAATCTTGCCATATGGTCGTGGTACGATATAGCTTCGTTATCTCCTAAGCATAAGGAAGCCTTTGTTAGCGACGATAAAATGCGAGCGAAATGATGCACAATATCGAAACTCGTTTGTGAGAGATTTGGTTCTGTTGTCATTAAATTATCGATAATAGGTTTTAGTAGGCTGTACACTTTTGTGAGAATAGTTTTTGCGTTTTCAGGATTTTTGTTGTCAATCAAAAGCGTAAGTACATATTGACCTGCGATCAGCGAAAATGGTACGCAAGTTTCGGAACCCTTGTCGTGTTTTGATGTATTTTTCTACTTCTGTTTTTAAGAATTCTTCTTGTTCTGTAGTTATATTGTTTAGTAGCGCTCCTGTATTTTGAACAAAGATTGGGTACGACTTGACATCCTCACCGTGAATAAAAGACTCAAAATGAGCCGCGTTTTGCTTTATAGCTTGTACAAAGTCTTGCGTTGCTGTTTTGCTCGATTTACAACCCAAACGCTAGCAACGCAGGTAAGAGCGAGAACAACTAGAAACGTGCCATTTGTAGTCAAGATGTTGTACTGATATATTACTTGCAAATTATAAGACTAATCGTAATTCTGTACAAATATTGGGAATTGTATTTTAAACAGTGCTAACATCTACTGGTGTAGCTTCAACTGAGACGATTGTTGAATCGTCACTCTTAGTGTCAAAGATCTTTAACACTCCTAACCTTCTGGCTCTTTGATACGATACCGATTGCTTGCCGACATATCTTGAAAATGTGTCTTTTAAATTGTTAAAAACTTCAAGCTCAAACTTGGCAAAAGCTTCGTCCATTGGCGATAAATCTATACTCAAATTGTATACACCCATCTCTAACACTTGACTCAGCTCATCTCGCACCGATTGCGAAACATTGACTTGCAGTATACCGTAATCGTCCTGTACAAACGTTTGAAAGATCGTTATTCCATAATCAACTTTTTCTTGACCTTGTATTGTTTTCAATTTCTCAATAGATTCGTATGCTATAAAGTTTTCCACACTAAACTCTCGCTCGCAAAAGATACGAAAGTCTGCACGACAATTTGTGTTTGCCAAGACACTAGTTAGTAGCTGATTCTGTGTGACCTCAGGGTATCGTTTACTAAACACCTTTCGCTTTGTTAGAACAACAAGACAAGAACCACCACTCGCCAAAAGCAGCAGTATACGCATGATATGCTCTAGAAAGTATGTAGGTGCATAAACTCCAACATATGTGACTGAGAAGCCACTGGTCATGTACACACCAATACCTGCTTGATTAAACGCTAAATAGAGTGCATCAGCAAAACAGCAGATGAGCAAGAAGACGCCATCTACTTTGAAATTTAATGGATCACGCTCTGTGTACGTGCCATTGAACCAACCATGCTTGTAGACGTCTAGAGCGAGATCTATTATAATTAAAGAAGCGGAGCAGAAAACTTCAACTACAATGAACACAATTATCATCACAGTGATGGTTATTCCAGCAGTTTTTGTGACAAAAATACTAATGTAGATGCTTCCCGTGATTATGAGGATCGGTATGCCCAAAACAAAAAATCCGATGAGTAATCCCCAATTTGATACTCCAAATTGCAACCATTTGTGCATGCGTATGGAGCTAGTAGTTTCTTGAATCTTCTTCAGGTTCTCAATTTTTTGTTTCATCGTATATCGTATCCACGCTAATATTACAGTACCCCATGCTAAACCTAGTGAAAATAGTTGCACCGGCACGAGCGGGTATGCTAGTATTGGTGTAAAGTCTATGAGTAATCGAGTTCCGTTCGCGATTAAGAGTAACGTTAATGCAAATGGCGGAACTATGCCTCGCGACTTGATTGGCTCCTTGTTTCGAAAGAGAACGCATAGAATCAGGAATACGATATTAACTGCGATTAATATACCGAAAATTGTTGCATCATAGTACGTCAGACCTTGCAGTGCCGCGAGGTCTTGAGGTGCATACTGTGTATTGTTTGTGCCGTTCATCAGTGGACGCTACTGAAGCCTAACTGTACAACGAGCCAGTGATAGTCTATGTGTGCACGATATGTTTTTGAACGGCAAAATGCTTCTGTCGCTGTAATCTCTACGTGTCAAACGTTTGAAGCCTGATATAGTCAAGTAAAATGAATTGTCCGAGTTGATATCAGTAACCACGATATAAAGGATCGCTACATAAATTAAACAACACGTGATGGGTGTTTAACCTTCAATTTCCTAATGAAACTAATTTTGATCAGCTAAATATTCTCGTAAAATTGTTTGTGTAATGCTAATAACTTGCTCGCAAACACTCTTCGATCTAACGGAGGAAATTCTTTTTGCATGTCTTCATACTGCAAGCGAGAATCAGAGGACTGGACATTCCTATGCGCAGCAAGTGCTTAGCAGTAACTTTAGCTAAGAACCTAGCAAACTTGGTCACTTAAAATCACCTCTATGAGCATCATAACTTTCTTGAACAAGTTTTACACCCTTTCGCCAGCTAACAGCAATTTTTGTTAGATATGGTCATTCGTTCATGTAACTGCATTTCTACGAAGATACGCTACAGCGAAAATAGCTAAACAAGTTCAGAATCTTTCTTTGTTTTGGATTCTTGATACTCAAGGCTTTATACAGCACGAACTGTCTTACTTTTGTTATTTAGACAACGATGAAAACATCTCTACCAACAGTCTCAATAGATAGCAGACGAGATAAAATATACTTGCAAATCGTAGATTGCCATTACATACGACACTCATCACCAAAAAGTGTGCAGTTTGAGGAAGTAGTACCATATGACTTCAATCCATTGGTAATGACGTTGTTTGTGGAACTAGTAGCAAGTGTATCGCTCGATTTAACACTACGAGAACAACATGGAGGTATTTTGAAGATCACGAAAGGGATACTTACCAGTTACAAACGCCAAGTATTTTTGGTTAGAATAAACGGTAAACGAATTACCGATGTACATGTAGAATACATAAACCGTAGAAAGTAGTTTTACATGCTTCTTGTTCTCTCGTTGGTGTTACGAATCATTGCAAACTTCCTTACTATATTTGGTGTTGTGTATGTATTTAAAGTTTGGTGTACTAGACTCTTTTAAAATAAGATCGAAAACAAAACACATCACACAACATGAAGTATCTACTAGCAGTCCTATTTTTCATTGCTCTCGCAGTTAGCGTACTATCGGCTGACATTCACATTACTGGGAAACAACAGCAAGAGAATTTAAAAGCAAGAACATTATTCAAACTACGTGGCGTAATGGATGCTACACCAACACCTGATCCAGCACAATCAGGACACAATCACGTCGGACCTAACTTGGCTGTACCAGCACAGGACGAATAAATAAATATTTTGTACATACAATATAACAGCTGGTAGTATTCGATACACGCCTCGTGTAATTAGGAGATTGTTGCACTTCATCAACAAGCGGAATCATTTCGCTGCATACTCCAACGTACGGATTCCTTGAGCTTCTTTGCTTGAGTTCATGCTCAAAATACAGTTTAATTTGAAGCTTCTCATCAACCACGTCCTTGTTTATTTGTAAAATCAAACAACTGAAACATGACGCGTGACGTTGAATTAAACGATGCCCCTAACGATTTGGACCTAGAAGTAGGACTCAAACATTCGTTATCGAAGCTGCAACGACCATCAACACCATTACTCAAACGATTCAGGCTGCCATTATTCATTTTTATAGCAGCATTCGTTATTATATCCATCATGCTCGTATTATCGAGTTTTATTCTAAAAACACCGGCACATCAAATTCCTACGTTCATAGAGCCTGTTAAGACAGCCGATACTCTAGGCAAGTCGAAAATAGAACCCGTAGATCACGAGGAACGACTCGAAAAACAGTCAGTACATGTTTCTGACGCGGAAGAGGGTGATGACGCCAAATTTATCGCTCACATGTTTAAGAAAGATAAAAGTGATGCAAAATCAGCCTACGAGCGAGCCGAAGCAGAATCTAGTGACGAAAAGAAAGAACAAGAAGCATTTATGACACAAGAACAAGCTGGTGGTAAAGCAGTCAAAGAACTGAAACAAAAAAAACAAAAGAAATCAAAAACTAAAAAAGCTAAGTAAATAAGATTTGAGTACGAATATTTGCTCTCCAACCCACAACATGTCACTTGTCTTCACGCTTGGAACTAGCCGTTAAACCAAAGCTAAAAAGCTAACTAACACACGCAGCAAAAGTGCCAGACATTCAGTGGGCATTCTACTCTTCATTTCACCGCAAGAGAAAATGGATGAACGAACTAGTGGAACTGAGGTCTGAATATTCCACTTCAGCGTGCGACAGAGTTATTATTAGCGTCGCACGTCCGTCGCATCGGCTTCCAGAAGTTAGTGCGCAGTCGCACTTATTTATTGACAGGTGTCATGGCCACAAATTTAACGACAACAACTAAGTCACTCACCAAATGCCAGTGCAAGACCAATCACAGCTACCATCAACCCAACAATTCTTCTTACAGGGCTTTAATGAGTACGTACAATATTTCGCATTTTTAACATTCAACAGAGAAAAGGCCGAAATTCAAAGACTAATGGCCAAGAACGACATTAGTGCCGCGAAAGAGCGCTTCCTCCGTAACGTAAACATCGAGCACTGTTTGTGCTGCCCACTAGGTGCCTCCTATTTCCACACATACCTATCTCGTGAACACAATGTAGAGAATTTACAAGCGTACTTTGAAGCTAAACAGTTGAGTGACTTGTTACTCACTTCACACAAAACTGCACGTTTCAACCTAGACCTATTACGCGAGTACGACTCGTCAGTAGAGAAACAACTAGAGGACCTCACCATCGACGAACCATGTCCAGTAGAAAGCACAGACTCTGATAAGCAATGCTCTGCACAGTTCCTAAATTTATCACAAGAAAAGAAACAAGAAATTAAGAAGCATTTTTGTTCCGATAGAAGCGAGTATCTAAGAGTCGAAGCTCGCATACAAAAATTCCTCAACAAGTACATTGGTAGAAACGCCACCAATGAAGTCAACGTAGCCGCGACAACACAACAATCGTTCACACGCGCGTTTGATGAGTTCAAGCAAAACTTTAACACTAATGGTTCCGTCGTTTTCGATGACGAGAAGTCTATCCTAGAGAAGAAACACATCATCGTTGACAGCATGGAAAAACGTGCAGAAATCATCGAAAAAGTACTTCAAAAGTTTAGAGAAGAAATTCTAGTGAACTTGACTGATCCATGTAAGCGTTTATTTCACTCAAAAATTCTAACCTACTAGTCGCACGTTTCATTGCCTCACCACTCTTCCACGAAGTGTTCGTACTCTTCTTCACTGCTGAAGATCCAGATTTCCACAGAAAGAGAATTCTCGAAGCAGGTTCAGGTGGAATCGTTTTGAATGAAGATTTTGAGTGGCACCAAGATATGCAAGCACGTCATCCATTAACTGTCATTAACGGACTTTTGAACAAATTCCTAGGTGTCGTACGCACTCCAAGTTTGTGGAACTGGATGGCCTCATCCGGAGATATCAAACAAATCGAACTTGGTATCGACTATTCTGCATTGACAAACGTCAAGGATTGGCGTTGCGCTCGTGACGAATCTGCAGAACTCCAATTTGCTGATTTATCACTCCTTAGAAACGACTACGAACGTGCTGCCTTTTGGATCAACACATACAACACCATTGTCCTTCATGCTGCGTTAATCGCTCGTGGAATTCCAATCTTGTTGTGCACTAGAGAGTTATTCTTCAGAAAAACAAAGTACAATATCGGAGGAAAACAGTACTCGTTGCAAGACATTCGTAACGCCATGTTACGTGGAAAAGAGTTACAACGTAGTCACTGCACGTTCCAAAAGATGAAGAGCAAGGACGCTCGTTGGCAGTACGCCATTCAAGATGTTGAAATGATTCCATTGATCAATTTCGCATTGGCTGATTTATCTGCTCAAAGTGCAGCAATTCGTGTCATGACTCCAGAAAACATTCGTCAAAATTTGGAAGAGTTGACTAACGAATGGTTGAAAAAGAATGTTCAAGTAAGTCACGGAAGTGAAACCAAGCTTACTTTCCCATTCTTACTCCACGAAATCAGTTCCGATTTCAAAAAGACAAGTGGTCCAAGTCAAGATGGTGTAGTCAACTTTGTCGCTACAAGATTGTCATTAGAAGGTTCAGTCACTGGAGAGTACAAAGATACCAACGTATGGAGTTCCAACTTTGTACCAGCTCTTGGTGACCAATACTACAAACAATTGTGTGAACAAAAAGTGAGCGAAAAACAAACAATTGGAAAACAAAGAACCACTAGTGACAAGCACGACAAGGAGGAATCATTTTCATGGGCTAGAAAGACACGCAATGCCAAAATTAAGATTTCAACTACCATTAACAGCATGTTGAACCCATCAGCCAAGAGAACTACCAAGTGTTTGTTAATGTAAAAAAATTAATTTATTCTTTCGATTTTTTCAATAGATGCTGCTTGTTGCGAACACAATGCGATACATGGTCTGTATGTCTTTACAGGTAACGCCATTCGCACAGTAAATGTGTTAATTTTCACTTCTTTTTCATTCCACCACATACGTAGTAAAACGAGATCTTTTGAACTGTGTCCGTTATCAACTTCAAATTTTATGGTATCTCCTACTTTGATTTGTACATCAACTCCGATATAATTCGAATTAATTGAAACTTGATTTTTTCCTACAATAAACGCGAATCCATAGATACCATGATCAGGAAACGCTTGTGATGGTATACTAGTATGTCCGTGTCTGTGAATCAACTCTTCAGTAGAAGCTCCAAACGCAATTCGGAATTGATTATTCTGCGGAACAACATGTTTGTGGAGTTTGAATGTGATTCTCGTAACAGTGTTTGGTTTCATGGTATACTTGGCGAAAATGAGCTCCCACATGTGACTAATAATGAACACGTTTGCATTTGTAATAATGTTGTTTTCGAACGAAATGTGATCTCGAAGGCAGTTCCGATCAATACTTTGCGTGTCGTATTGTATGGATTCATCTAGAGTAGGTTGTATAGATGGAACAATCTTTTCTTGTGTTTGTACCATTTTTGACAACTCGTGTAGTGCAGCAAGTACTTGCGTGTACTTGTATTGTAGAGAATCGCACTTTGTATGCAATGTCGCGACATCGTATTTGAGTGTATTGTTCTCTTGTTGTAATTGTTCGTATTTTTGATTCAGTGGTTGAATTATCCATCTAGATTGTTCATATCGACACGACTGTACGTGGTTGTTTTGTTCTCCGCGTAGTGTTACTTCTGTACATCCTAAGTCAGTTGCGGGACATGGTACAGGAACGTTTATGCATACTAACCCGTGTTCGACTAGCTCTGAGCTAGATACATCCATACCACACCTATAGGGGCATGTTGTACAGTTTGTTCTGTGTTGCTCAAAATCTCCGCGTGGCATTTGTTTGTTACATAAACTACATTGGACTTGTATTTTTGATAATTGGTTGATAAGCGCTCGTACGTTCATTTTGACAAAGTCTTGTTGGTTACCGTTACGACATAACGGGCATTTGTATTTCGCTCTAGATATACAGTTATGGCAGAACGAGTTTCCGCAGCTGCTGTGAACAACAGGATCTACCAGTGGTTGGAAACAAACGTGGTTGCACAACAACTCTTCATCCACTGAGTCTTCGTCAACGTATGTGAATGACATTGTTTCGTGTCACAAGTCAGTTGTTACAAATCTATTACCATTCAGGCGCATTTTTGCAAATCGATAACATTTATGTTATACAAGTTTTAATTTTTATGTGGTATTACAGGTGGTGTTACAGGTTGTGGTACATTTAATCGCGGACGTAGAAAGTACCTTCGACTTCGAGGATATCACCGATTGGGATACCTCCAGCTTCGCAAACTACTTGACCGTTTGGTCCAGCAGTTCCTTGTCTCCACTTGGCACCAGTTGAGTATTCGCAGGTCAAACCATTGAAAGCATCAATTTGGAGAATGGTGCGTGGTGGGTATGGAGTTGGGTTGGCAGCGGTAACTGGACCCCAGATTTCAGTTTGGACTTGGTTGACGATTGGACGAATGGAAACCATGTCGCGAACAAAGACAACTACACGTGAGCAGTCAGTAGCATAAGCACCGAATGATTCAGCGTTGTAGATCATGTTCAAGAATGCTTGTTTGACGCGCAAGTAGACACCATTTGGTTGGGTGAGGGAAACTTGGGTGTTGTTGTTTGGAGTGATACCACGCATGCCTGCAATGTTAATTGGGACACAGTCGTCGTTGGTGATCTCAGAAGCGATGCTCCAGGTTCCTGTTGTAGAGATGGCTCCAGCTGGGTTGGAGTACTTTACGCAAGTCTTCTTTGTTGCAGCAGCGAATGCTAGAAGAGCGACCAAGAGGATAGCAGTCTTGATGTACATGAGTTTTGTTTGTGTTCTTTGTTTTGTGCAGGAACTTGTTGTGCACCTTGTATTTATACCTGCGCCAGCCGGAGTGCATGTCAAAACGCTTTCCGCAAAATGTCAGATTGATAAGGAAGGCTGAACTGCAAATATGCTAACTAACGCATGACGTTTAACATGTTAGAGCATAATATCTTCTAGAAAGGCTTGAGGTGTTCTGAAAAGATGCCGTTCCACTCCACATGGAAACCTTTGATTTAGTTTGGTCATAAATCGCACCTCACGAATCACTGACGTTTAGCTAGGAAGTAGTACAGTAAACGAATCTACGGTTGTAAATATGCTGCTCTCTTTTGGCACTCTTTATTTTCCCAATGACGATTGTGACTGATCGCATCATTCAAGTGATATCAGACAAGATTGAAACAGTTTTTTACCCACAGTTCTTAGATCAGAGTGTGGATATGGCAAATGGCTATTTCCATGTTGTATTTTGAATTGTATTTCATTTACTCATCTAAGCGTGTGAAGCTTCGATCGCCGCTTTAGCAACAGCTCTGAAGAATCTACCAGTTACTCTGCGTACTTCTCTCTTAACCAGTTTCTTCAATTCTCTCTTTGATTTCCTTGATTTTCTGCCCTTCTTTCCGCCACGTCTGCTTCTCTTTCCGCTCTTCTTTCCACGTCTGCTTCTCTTTGATTTACGTGATTTGCCAGATTTTCTACCTTTGCGAGATCGTCCAGATTTTCGTGATTTGCCCGATTTTCTCGCTTTCTTTGCTTCTTTTCTAGATCGTTTCGATTTTCTCTCAGCTTTCTTTGCCTTCTTATGAGCCTTCTTTGCTTTCTTGTGAGCTTTTTGTGACTTCTTGTGTGCTTTCGCCTCCTTCTTTGCTGCTTTCTTCTCTTTCTTATGAGCTTTCTCAGCTTTCTTTAAAGCACGTTGAGCCTTTTTCAACGCTCGTCTAGCTGCTCTTTCTTCGTCTGATTTTGCTGATGCTGTAGCTCTTCCACCACGTACTCTAACAGCTAATGAACTGTCTGCATATACCACTGCCGCAAAGCATAGTACCACGAGTAGTGCTACAATGTATTGGGACTTCATCACGTTTCTACAGTACTAGTAACAACCGAATTGTACACTTTAAAGATAAACTCATACCATTACAGTTGAGTGAGCAACACGAAAACTGGTCTAGGATAAACTTCCCAACTGCTCCAACTACCTAACCACATGCACGAGTATTTATTAATCACGGTTATTATGGCGTAGAAATAAAGGTGCGGCAACTGTTGCCGTAGAAAGTAGCAGACATTGAGGATGTTGTAGATCAAAACAAAACATGACACCGTGAATCAGAGGCACTGAATGCACTTGGCACTGTGATCATACGTTATTTTTCTTGAGTAGGTTGTAATGTGCTTGTTCTCGTGCATTACAGCTCAGCCGTCGACATGTATGGAGATAGGGTTTCCACGCTTGATCTACCGTGGATAATAGTTGCATGGTTGTCTTGTGATGTAAGTCGAATGTGCAGTTCGCATCGAGATAAAATTGTGTGTTTGCTGATGAAATAGTTAATCAATTTTCATCGTGCTGTGTTGTTGATATCATGAGCAATTATGTGATGATACAAACCGTAAGTTAATTATAAATGCGTTCAATATTATTGTTCCCATTATAATTTATATTCTTGTACTCCCATCGATTCGCAACGTACTATCCCATGTGTTTTCATATTCTACTGACTCAACAGCGCTTTCATAGGTTTCACAGATCTGCAACGGTAAGAATTTAAAATGGAGGCAAAATTTTTGCTCAACTTTGTGTCACAGGATTGATGCATGACAACGAGTATGTTCAATGGTGTACAGCGTTAACACAAAACAGCAACTACCGAAATCGATAAGAAGTATCTCCCACCTGGTACCTTTGTAGTAAAAGCAAGATGCGGGTGTGGTAATCTTCACAGTTATTTGACAATACCTACGGACCAGCATCATTTAGGATACATGGAGCTGATGAATGAGGTACAAAAATGCGTAAATATATTTATAAAATAGTTAGAGTCAAAATCGAAACAGTATTCGGAACTGCGAAAAGAGTTGCAAAATGTAAAACGTAATATCGCTACGCATGAAACAGAAATGTATCGACAAGAGTTTGACGTCATAAAAAGAAAACTTGCTGACGCGCAACACAAGATATCCGACCGTGACATACTAATACACGAGTTAGAAACTAAGATACAATCAAATGAACTTAAACTCAGAGAATTGGAATCTCTGAGGCGGAAAGCAATTGATGGTGATGATAGAATACGCGAAGTCGAAACAATATCGAGAAAACTAGCAACTGTACAACAATTTTTAGATACTAAAGACGCACAACTTCGAGAAGTCGAAAATGCGAGAAGAAAGTTGGAAGAATCGTTTAAAAATACAAGTCACGAGAAAAACCAGCAAATTAACAAACTAGAGCATGATCTTCAAAACCTAGGGAGGAAAATGGTGGACTATTCAAAGTCACTACACGAACGCGATTTGAAAATACAAAACTATGAAACAAGGTTAAAACAAGATTCAGAAAATAGAAAAATTTTGGAACAACAAAAAGTTGATTTACAGGAACGCGAACGCCTTATATCAACAATGGAACGCGATACAAAAACATTGCAACAAACTTTATTGGAAGTGAATAATGTCATACAAGAGCAAGAGAGTCGATATTTGGAATCGCAAGCAATTTTGAAACAACGTGATGAGAGAATAGCTGAACTGGAACAATCGATAGCGCAATTACGCGTTGATCATGAACAACAACTTGTAATGACAGAAACACAAGTCCATGCGCTCGAAGAAAAGATTCTCGAATTTAAGAATATTCGAAAACATAATTTGGATACAGCCCAAGTAGAAGAGAATCTGAAAAACGAAATGAAAACGGTGCAACTCGAGTGGACACAAAGAGAGGAAGAATGTACAAAACAAATCTCAACGTTGGAAATGCAAGCAGAAGAGTTACAGAAACAAACGATAAAGATGCAAAGTGACATCAAGCAGAAAGAAAAACTCGTACAAGATACTCGAAATGAATTGGAACTAGTTCGAAACGATTCGAAACATACAGTCGAAGAGTTGACTAAAAAACTAGATTCACTCGAAAAAGCGAAAAAAGAAGCACATGATCAAATCATTGAGCTAGAACTCGCAATCGATTCTGAAAAAGTAAATTCTGGAAATTTGGATCGCAAAAGAAAACAATCTGAAGTTGAATTGCAAAAAGCCAATTTTATTCTTGCACAAGAGCAAGAACGTGTGAGCAAATTGGAAACGCAATTACAAGACGCAGAGTCAGAGTTGTCTGTTTCGAAAGAGTTGACCAGTGATGTACAAAAGAATATCAAATACTTGACGAGTGAATTGGACACTGCAAAAGAGTCGTTACGAGAAGCAGAACAGAATGCGAATCGAACGAAAAATGAAGCGAAAGAAAGATCTAGAAAAGTGGAAGAGTTGAATGAACTTGTACAAGAGGAACAATCTCGTGCGAAACAGTTGGAAAATCGACTTTTTGACGCGAATGAAAAAGTGAAAGAATTGACGAAAAAAATTGTCGAACTAGAACCTATCAAAATACAACTTGAAAAAGAAGTTGTAGCGTTGAAATCAGAATTAGATATGGTTCGCTATGAATCGAATATGAAACTCAAAACAAGTACAAATACTATCGAATCACTCAAAAGTCAATTGAACGATTTGGAAGCAGAACACGAGCGAACGATTAACAAACTAAAAGAAGAAAAGAAATCGTTAAAGAATACGATTCGTGATTTGGAAGCAGAAGTAGAGACACTCAAACAAAAAGATTCCAAACTAGAAAAAGCGATCGCGTTAGCAGAGATGGAAGAAAAATTGTCAAATGAAGAACTCTTACGGAAACGCATCGAATCACAAAAGAAACAATTATCTGCAGAGGTAGAAGAACTTCACGAAAAACTAGAAGAACTAATGGAAGTTCGAGAACAGTTATCAACATTGAAACGAAATTCGGAAACGCAAATTAACAAACTACGCGAAGATGTTTTGAAAGAAAAAGAAGCTCGTGCAGAAGCAGAAGAACAAGTTATCAAGTATCAAGATTTGGCAAAAGAGCGAGAGACGTTACTACAAATTGAAAAAGGTAAACTAGAAGCTGTGAACAAGATGCGAAGCAAATACGAAAATGAAATTCAAAATGTTGACAATGAAGCAAGTTTGGAACGAGAAGCGAGAGAAAGTAAACGAACAGATCGCGATATTCGAGAGTTACAAATTCAAGTACAAACAGAACAACGGTATCGTATTGATGCGGAAGGACGCGCAAGTCAATCAGAACAAGAGTCCAAAAGACTTCAGAAAAAAGTCGACAAGCAGCAACAAGTCATCAAAATGTTGGAATCAAATCAAATGCCAAAGAAACCAGTTAGTGAAGATGATCAAATTCAAGCACTAACTAACGAGTTGGCAAAAAAGACACAAGCAATGGAAGCTCTAGTTACTGAACGAAACAAGTTACGAGAAACGGTGAAGCAGTCGAATAGTGTTTTATTTGAAGATCAAGATCAGAACGACATCCAAGCTGAGAACAAACGACTCACTGGTATCATCAAAAAGTATGAAGAAGAGCTAACGCAACTACGGAAACAAGTTCAGAAACTGCAAAATGGAAAAATCAAACGACAAAAGATTCTTCAAGAACTAGAGCAAGAGAAACAGAAAATGTTAATCGATCACAAGAATCAACTAGCTGTACTTTCTCAATCCAATGGTGCACTTTCCACACAAGTCAGAACGCTAGAAAACACGATACGACAGTACGAGTTGGAATTGGAAAGTATCTTTGCGGAAACAGCGAGTAAGAATCGTCCACTGAAACCTACCAACATAAGCGTACCTTCGTTGATCAAAATGAGAGAACAAATCATAGAACTCAAGAATCGTAACGTAGAACTTGCAAAGAGTATCATGGACGAGAAACGAGCGTACATGATCAAAGTTGACCAACTAGAGAAGCAGTACTCGACGATCAAAGGAGAGGAGAGCAAACTACGAACAGAAATCACCACGTTACTGTCACTACGACAAGCCAACGAAGAGTTAAAGATCAAAGTTGGAGAACTAACTGATACCATTGCATCGTTGAAGAGTAACTTGCAGTACATGGAGAACGAAAAGTCATCTGTGGAGAAGAAACTACAAACATCTGCGTTACAACAAAGTTCCATGCAAAAAGATATCAATCGACTTGCAGAGGAGAAGAAACGGAAAGAATCAGCGTTGAATCGCTTAGAACTAAGTAAAAATGCAGAAACTGAACGGCACAAGCTAGAATTAGCACAAAAAGATCGACATATTGATGAATTACGGTTACAAGAAGAAAAAATAACTAACACGCTCAAGATACGGACGACACCGTCACGATCTATGAACTTGTCAACACTATCAAAATCTTCTAGAGCTAGTACACCTATGAACACTTCCAGTCAATCTGGAAACGTGCACAAGTGGTCTTACCAGTTTGGTAAAAGTGCAAGTACAAATACTACACCACAGTCGCCAACGCGGCATTATTATCGAAGTACGAGCAGTGCTTCACTAGGAGCTAGGAGTAGTGACAAATACGAATTTAGAACACTATCACCACCGAATTCTGCAACACTAGGAAAAGGTAAAAAACATTTCAAAACAAAAGAAAGAAATGGACCTGCATTAACAGAGCTTGATTTAATGTTATCTACAAATGGAGAACGAAAACAAAAAGAATTGAAAATGGCAAAGTTACATGAAGAGATTTCAGCGATAACGAGTCCAATTTCGTCACCTAGAGAATCAGAAATAAATAATGTATAATTATTCTGTTCTTTTTTCTTTTTGCGTTGGTTTCATAAAATTATTTAATAAAAATGAAAATACGCAGAGAACAAGACCACAAACTGATGGAATGGAAGAACAAACAAGGCACAACGCTAGAATTCCTCATAGAACCACCAAACGCCACCGTATCAGATGCTTTCACATACAGACTATCCAGTGCAACAATGCACACTTCGTGTCCATTCTCTTCATTTCCTGGTTACTCACGAATTCTCGTACAACTAGATGGTCCACCAATGACGATAATTCACAACGAAACAGAAAAAGTAAAACTCGAACCATTGCATAAACATTTATTTTCTGGAGATATACCAACTCGGTGCGAAGTATCAGCCACAGTACGTGAATTTAACGTCATGACAAAAGATGATTCTGCAACTGCAACATTAGATAAAATATTACTAAATGGCAAGTTGCATCTCGAGTTGTCAAAGTGCAGTAATTTTTTCTATTGTGTTGATGGGAATCTAACTGTGTCAGGAGAGTCATTGACAATTGGTGAAGTTGTGATTATGGAAAATGAAAATATAGTAGTATTCGAAGGACGAGGCGTTCTTTTCCATGTACGACTCCACATGAAGCAATAAAACGTAGTTCGATAAAATGTTTTTTTCGCTTCTCTCGCTCTTTATATAGAGTTGGTATGCATATTTAGGTGGAAGAATGAGGAGTATTCATAAAGTTGGTAATTTATCGTTTATCGTTTTCAGCTTTGTGTTCTGTACATTATTCTACACGTGTATTGTTGAGACTGTCAGCAAAAGCTTTGGCTAAAGCGTTTGCTGTTCTATAATCTAGTCGTTTCGCATTTGTTGGTTCTACTTGGTTTAGTAGAAAACTCAAGGATCGCTTCCTTTCTATTTGTTTCTATCATGCGTTACATAAAAACGGGTACGACTTACTGCTTCTTGGAAGGGCCAACGTTTTCCCATTTTCAATGACCTGAATTTTCTTTTCAGTGTACTCAATGAAACACCAAGGCGTGAAGCGGCTTCTTCTTGAGAGTACTTAAAATATTCTTCTAATACTTGTCTTGTTAATTGACTTGACCTTTTTCTGCCGGATACCGATTCATCGTCGCTGCCACTGTTGCTACCGGTACTGATAGTAGGAGACGATCTCTCTCGTGAATGCATGAGCGTTTATTGGTGAATTTGAAAAACGCGAAGTCAAAGATATTGGTTTGTATTTTAAGATCGCGATGCAAATTTACTATCTCTTGAACAAAAATACGAGTTGATCTAGTGTTGACAAGGTCAAACGAACGAAAAAGGATGTTGACCCTGAGTCACAGAAAATCTTCACTTGCTGAAATTAATAGTATGGAGGTCATCAAGTTTATTTACCGTAGTTGTAGGCTATTTTTTTTCCAACAGCACCAAGTAAGCTAGAATTGAGCATAATTGGTATTAAAGTCAAAGTCTAGTGCTGAAGAGAATGGGCAGGATACGGGTAGTGATTTGTGGGTTGCATTGGAGCTCCAACTGTTTCAAATGTCCAATCAGCAAAAAATCAACTGCATCTGCTATCATGAAAGAAGGGAAAATTGTTCTATCTTTGGTGCATTGCCTGCCGATCGTCCATGCCAGGACATATGGCACGAATATTAATTTCCATACTTGCTTCAGTTTATCGGCTGATAAAAGGTTTCGTACCATTGTGCTGAGGTAAGCGGTGCGTAGTGGTCCGCTCCAAGAGAACCAATATTTAAAATTAGACCATCGTGACCTGTACAATTGGTAGATGTTCTCGTGTAACATTAAATGCGGCTTTAATCTTCACATTGACGAGCATATTCAACTACTTCGATCGAGTAATCGAGGAATGCTTCGGGTTTTCCCGTAAGTCAGCAGACGCTCCGACATTATTGACTACAACCGAGATAACGAGTTGTTGAATGGCGTCACAATTTTCTTTCTGAATTCTATACCTTCTTCGGCAAAATCAGTTATTATTTTTGTCTGTATTTTGTACTTTGTTTCTACTAGACTCTTGTTGCGATTCTCTGAGCTACGAGTACAAGCCTTAAACCGTTTTTCGCAATACTTCCGCATATCAGAGACCCAGTTCTTGCAACATTTTAGCTTAGAAGTTCTGCACTGCATTGCATACTTATTTTTTTACAAAGCAAGCCGGTTTACTGTAAAAGCGTAACATAAGAGGAAGTAGCAAACTACCACAACCTACTTCTATAAACAGCAGTAGCTCTAAATTTCTTTTCATGGCAACGAGTGTGAACAAAGCATCAGAAACTGTCACAACACAAGTCTAGACGGAGAGGTACTACGTTACCGCCTTTAAAACATCAAGCTAACAAAGAGAATGACCCAATGGAATTCTTATTCAAAAAGCTTGACAAAATGGAACACAACATTGACGTGACGACACAATATGTTGATTTACATCTACCGAAACCAAAACCAAGTCCAAATGTCGCGCCGCGTAAAGAGTTTTTGAAACCATTAGCACCTATCAAATCGAATTATAAGGGAACTGATACATTAATGTCCATTTATACTCCTATGGCAGCACCAAATACTGAAGAGAAGAAACGAGTGATGACACGAACAAAACACGGTAAATTGCAAATTTCAAGTGGCATGTTTTACTGCAAAGCAAAATAAAAATTCCATTTCATGTAATGATGTGTTCGTATGTTGCTTTATAAAATTATTTTAATCCACAAATCCATCTCAAGCGTGCGATGAATTCTTGTAATGTGTAGTTGACTCAAAAACCGTTACATGAATCGTAGAGTTGTGTACGTTCATGTATCTGTTTTCCAAGTCAAACGAGTTACTTGTCTAGCACCAAACGTAATACAAAAATGTCAAGAACATGTTGGACGTGTGTATGGAGATGGTACAATAAAAAATTGTTCAATTTTGGTTAGAGTGTCTGCGCTTGGGAAGAGTGGAGAGACAAGAGGTATTGGTTGTACAAATGAAACAACAAGACTCGATTTTTCAGAAAGTATTAGTTTGGAAATTGAAGACGAAATCGATGAAAGAATGTTACAGCAAGGTGAGTGATGCTGAATCGAGTTTAACTGTTGTAGAAGCTTTGACAATCGAGCTAGTACAACAGTGTCACATTCGAACGCATTTATTACCTCCATCTAGTATTGTCGAAACAACAAAACATAAATCTGAAACGAAAAATTTTGTGCTAGGAGCGTATCACATACCACTGTGGAGTGTATACCAAACACCAAGAGGAAGACAAACAATCAAATTGAGGGAACAATCTAATGACACAATTTTCTCGCTAGTGACTGTGCCACACCTTGAAACGAATTTTTCTGTTAGTGTAGTACCTGGAATTGAACCTGAAATAACGTACGTTGAAGTGCCAATTCGTGTTGTAAGTCCTCAGCTGGAGCGACCTAAATCAGCGACGGTAAAAGTAGGTCCACTTCCATTTGATAATGCTGTATATGAACCTTTGAAGCGGATACGACATGAGAGACGGCAACCAAAGCGTAGGAAAATTGAACCAAAGAATAGAAAGAGTTTGTACCCTCCACCAAAACCGAAAGAGGAATTTCACGAAGCCAAGAAGAAGAGCCATAGTCGACTGAAGAAGAATAATGAACCTAAGCCAAGCAAAGAGAATACAAATGTTAACGATGTTCTTCAGATACAAGAGATTCTACTAGAGGAGGCTAAAGAGAACAACACCAATGAAAGGGAATGCGTAAGCGTTAACGTTCAAGAAGGCAACGGCTGGAGTACTCCGGCTAGTGATCTATTGTTTAGTGCTGTGCGATTTAAAGTAGCAGAAAACGATCCAAGAATAAGAAAATCAACTATAAAACCTATCTCACGGACAATACAGCCCACCTACCAAGACGAAGAAACACTAGATACACCCATCTCCGAAATTAGATATCCATTTGAGAAGCATTTAGCTGAAACTCGTGAAAAAGTATGGCAACGAGATATTTGTAAAGAAGTGTTACAAGCAGCTAAAACAGCTACTAGTATAAATAGCTCTATCAACTTAGCTAGCCGTTACCACACAGAGCGGCAAAAAAAAGAGCGTACGCTAAGTGGTTATATTCACAGTATCTACACTCATTATTTACACACTAGAAAATAAATGTCACTGCCTGATACAACCAACATACCCGAGCTTGTAACGTATTGGATATCTTTTGCAGAAAAGAATCAAAAAGATATGCGGCAACAATTAGCAGAGTTACACTTGAAAACGAATGGAACTCGAAGAGATCTATTTGGGCGACTACTGGAGCAATACAAAGAACCTATTTCGAATGATAAAAATATTGTACAGGTTTGCAATGAAATCAAATCATTTCTAGACGAACGATACTCGAATAAGAGTGTAGTGCTTGGTGATCATGGAGTGGAAAAATGTGCTGGGAATGATGCAATCTGGAAACGATTTAAAGAGTGGATGAAACGATTATTACTAGAAAGCGGAGCAGAAGCAACTATGAAATCCCTTGTGGAAACTCCTGATGTGAATGCTGAGCGAAGTAGAAAGCGACGAAGAGTTACGGAAGGTGAAGTGCCAAAACTCACAGAAAATACATATACAGGTGTTCCGCCAGGTGACTTGTTCGCAGTTCGGCTGACACTGAGCAAGATCATGCATGCTTATTTAGCCGCGAGAACTGGTCCCAATCTACCACTAGAAAACGAAGTAGCTCAAATTGTAACAACAGTGCAGGACACAGATCTCAGAACGACTATGATGTCAGTATTGTTTCCTGCTGCTAATCTCAAGTAGGTCTGCAATTTGTAATCTATTTACTATATAAAGAATCGAATTATAGTTTTTAAAAATAGAATTATTATGAATCACAAGCACGAGGGTGTTACTGCAGAACTGACATATAATGACGTCTCATCGGTATTCACAACGGTTTATATACCATCGTTAGACCCAGATGAATGGGAAATTTTCATCAACAAGTGTTCTCACACATATAGGGAGGCAATCAAGAAACATAGTGATATGATTGAAACTATGAAACTTATACCGGCGCTGCCGTACGTATTAATATTCGTTTGCTATATGAGCGTACTTTCAGCCCCATTTGTGCCTACAAATCACTTTTCTACCTATATTAATTGTTTGTTTTTTGGATTTATGGTAGCAGCGGGTCTACCGGTAGTTCATTTTTGCGGTCTTATGATATGTCGAGTGTTAGCGCATGCCATTGCATATGAGCGATTGCGTCTTCTTATACAAGGAGAGAACAAGTGCAGATTTGTTCACAAAGGCTATCGATTCCAAGTATGTACTTCAATACAAGATGTTGTACAGCTACGGTATTGCACAATACAAATGCACCAGAGAAATACAAAAACTGTGTTTAATAGCGCAGATGGAGGTTTTGCTGACATGCAAATCTCTACTAGGGCCGACCGCGTCGTTTTAACACTGTAAATAAATGTAAAATATTAAACAATGAGATGTCTGCCTAGTAGTCCACTGAGCGATAGGTAACGTTCAGCAACTTTTTTGGAATATAACAAGCGTTATGGTCTAACACGTTTGCTTTACCCGCTGATAGGTGACTGCGGCCAAACTTGTCGCAACACGTTCATCATGAGCAAGTATTTTACTCTGTTGTTCGTTCTAGGTTTATCGTTTGCCATTGAGCTATCCCTTCCTCAGAATTATGGTCGTTGGCTGAATTGTACGTATCAACAGCCCTACAACAACTCAAACACGTTTCCTAGAGCTTTTGGTTGTAGTAAAGTGATATCACCAATTCGTGCCTATGGCATGCAAGTTATATCAGGATCGAATCTAGATAAGTACCTGGAAATATATGACAATTTTCCATTGTCACAAAACAATCTATGTTCATGGGAACCACTGGCCGAGTACGGTTTCTCAATGCAGCAATCATGCTTAGATTACTTTTGCTCTACCAACATCACAGATAGGTCGTGGGTTAAGCAGTACACTTCGGCCGTTGCCGTAAAAACAGAGTTGGACAATGATGGCGCATACGATTTACTAGATGCGATGATACACAACTACTGCTTTTACTGTCGCGATAGACCAGCTGCAGATGACTTTTATACGTTTCACGATAAAATCCGAACGAATGGATCTTGTCCAAACTTTTCGTGGACATTACCAGATCCTAAATGCAGAGGGTTCGAAGCTGGTATGCCGTATGGAATGGGATTTCAACGTCGACTAAGTGTCCGATCCCCAACAATTTGCTATTGTCACAAATTTGATCGATTCAGATTTGCATGTGATGACTTTAACGGAGCTATCACTTTTTTCATAGAAGTTGTTCCATACATGATATGGGTATTCGGGTTATGTGTCACATTGTTTGTATGGACACTAGTCATCATACCCATACATGTTAGAAAATGGATGCAGCTACATGGTCTTTCTGGTCGAGAATTTATAGGAGAGTTGCTCGATCTTCGATACGTTTCATGTTGTTATATGACAGTTGCAACGCCAATGATGAATGTGTCTGATACTTTTGCGATCAATTTTGATAGAATCTTGTATGAACGTGGAATCTATCAACATCAACTTGATGTCACGTTTAGCGGCACTGCAGTTATTCTTATGGTAACAGCTCATGGTATAGCACTTATCAATTGGGTGAACTTGTTGCACTATGCGTCTACTCTCAATAAAAAAGTACCACTATGGAGAAGGTAAGTCAACGGTGTACTAGCTAATATATAGGATTATGACGATAGTTTTTCTTATTGTTATGACAACAGCAGCTGTATATGCGTTATTCTGTGTCTCAATACCTAATAGAAACACTGATCTAGCGAAAGGTTCTGTCATATTCGTGTTTGTACTTGCATTTGTTGCAATGATAACGTATGGACCGTTGTTTATGATCTACGGTTTCCGACTGCTGCACTTGTTACGCAAGTCAGATGTACATATTCATCCGTTCAACTATCGAGTAAGGAGTGATGTGATCTGCTAACATTTATAGTTTATGCGGTTTTGTGTTGGTTTAGGTTTGTTAGCTATTGTCACAGTTGTTGAGATCATGCTGATTGCTGTGTCTCTGTTTGGGGATAGGGCATACAATTATGGTTTCTCAAACATTCAAGCTCTAGTGGCGCTGAACATGTACGTATTTATATTGTTGTTGGCGTACTTGCTCTTCAAGCCCGAAAACCTACCGAAATTCATGCAGCGAAAGAGTGCTGAACAAACTGAGGTGGAATCTACACCAGCAGAAATCAAGGAAATTAAGATGCAAGATATAGATTCCAATCGTACAGAATGTCCAGTGACAACCACGGGCAAATAAACAATTTTTTAGTAAAACGTGCTCAACCACTTATGCGTGAACTGGTCGCTTTTGAAAAACCAACGAGAATTCCTCTATCACCTGAAGACGCTGCAATAGAGGACAGCGACGATGAGCTCAAAGATGAGTTGAACTTTTCCGTAACTACAGTACAATAATTTGATTACCTACTAGCCACAATATGCAAAGACCAACGCGGAAATTTGAATTTTGATGTAGCCGTTATACGAGGTGATGGGAATACTTCAGCTTTTCATTTGTCGCCAACTCTACAGCATGCCTGCAGCGCTACTGCGCCAATATTTACACTTTATGAACCTGATTCAGAAGCAACATATGCACTACGTCCAACCCAAATCTATCGTTAGCATACAATTTGCCAAGGGTATTCCGTGCGCAAGAAACATCGTTTTTAGTCGCCAAATACGCTGATGAAAAAAACAAAGGCCATCGTTTAATTTTTTGCACGTGCCTACATATCGTTAGACAGACTAGTGCGACAGTATACAGCCGCAAGACATCAAAAAAGTTCATTACAGTAAAACTTGATCCCAAGCACACGTTCATAGACATTAGTGGCCATTATGCGTAAGATTTGTTCATATGCTAACATACGTTAGAGCTGATGTGAACAATATTGAGTGTAGTTATGATATGCAAAATGGAATAACAAACCTAAACTGCACAAGAACTATGCTACCTGCAAAGGTTATTTCAACACCTATTCAAACACTTGCCAAAGAATTTCATGCAGATCAAATGAACGATTTCATTAATTACACAGATTTTGCGTTTGTTGAAGTCTTTGCACCATCAGATATTGATATATCAGGCCTCAACGTTGTTGTACCTGCAATTTTCAAAGCATCAAGACAAGGGATTGATTTTATCGATTATCCAGCTGTATCTGCAACCAGTTTTGCAATAAACAAACAAGGTCTCCCATCAGGAGTACATTTTGGGCAAGTGCGTGAAGCATTTAAAGGAGGAAGTAAGAGAACAGCTATGCATGGACAGGGATCATGGAATCAGAAAATGGTCCACTCACAGTGGTCCACGCATCTCATACAGCCAGCTGCTCTACTGGAGTGGCTGGTGGCCCTGGTTTTCTCAGAAAAAGATTGACTGATGGAGAAGCCAAGTTTATTGGAATTGCATTTGGTGGTGTTCCTCCTCCTGCTTTCTTTGGAGAAGAGTGGCAACCAAAAAACTACTTTTTGCCTGTCACGAACCCAGTGTTTGTGGTAGAGTATGCACGATATGTGTATACACGTTTAGAAGAACCGTTGAGAATGGAAGCAACAAAATATCTAGCTCCATGTATGAACATTTTGTATGAACATAACTGCACTAACGCGTTGGATACATGGAGCAGATACAATGCTTTTCAAAGTAAATTATAGTGCCAGGAGCTTAGTAGTTGAATAAACACCTTCCAAAGAGAATAAACATGAAGATTAGCTGCGCTGAACAAAAGTAATTTAAAATTTAAATTTTCCATGTAGTCCTTGATGCCATACATCAATGTATCCACTTGTTCCATACATACTTTTCTCTTCTTTCGCAGTTGGTATATTCTTCCTCAACAAGGCAATACGATCAGTATCACTTGGATGCGTACTAAAGTACGAGTTTATCGATCCCTTCTTTTGCGACATCTTTTGGAACGCTACAATTGCTCTTTCAGGATTATAATTAGCTCTTGCCATGATCATCAGCCCAACCAAGTCGGCCTCCGTTTCATGTTTTCTAGAGAAAGGAAGTAAAACACCCAAATTTAATAACAACGCGTCACCACCGAAACGTATGCCAAAAACACTACGTATGATGAACGCGAAACCTGCAATAATAGAATTAAAACCTCGAGCCTCCATGTGGTGACGCATGAGAGCGTGAGAAATTTCGTGACCCATTACAGCTGCAATTTGTGCGTCGTCGCTACCGAGCAAGTCCATTATGCCTTTAAAAAAGATTACTTTGCCACCTGGTAAACATGCAGCGTTGATCATTGGATTATCAACAACTATGAATTCCCAATTAAAGTCGGATCCTGGTACGACTTTAACAAGTCGCGCTCCTATGCGGCGGAGTTGAATGCTATACTGTATATGGTTAGTATTTTGGTGGAAATATTAGTACTGGATGATTTGGTGGTAATTCGTGGTATTGTGCACGCATGTGTGCGAACGCTCTTTCTCCTTCTTTAATTTCTGCTTGCTTTGAACCGAATATTACTCGTCTGCGATTGAAAACGGGTTCTTTATCGACTCGTGAAAGTATGTATAGTGTAGTTACGCCAGCGATCGCATACACATAGTATAAATAGTTGTTGCTGCTCGCTCCACTTTTGAAGTGTTTGTATCCCTTGTTGTCGACCACATATTTATCATCTTTTACTGGTTGTATCTTATTTTGGAAACGTGGAGTTGTACGATAGAACGATCGAGTTAGAAGATGGCGTACAGGTCGCGATGTGCGTTGCATTTGTTCGTTTTGTAAACCAAAGAAATTCAAACAAAAACTTCATGTCCGACAACATAGACAGCTTGAAGAAGAGCATAGGCTCTAACACGTGGTCGCTACTACACACAGTTGCAGCAACCTACCCACAACGACCGTCCGCTATTCAACAAAAACACGCACGACAATTCTATCATCGAATTGCTGAGTTTTATCCATGTAGTTATTGTGCAAAAGACTTTAGAGATGCTATAAAACAACACCCAGTTCGTACAGAAAGTAGAGAAGCACTCAGTGTATGGGTATGCGAACGACATAATGAAGTAAACGAAAAACTCGGAAAACCCGTCGTCAATTGCGATAGAATTTGGGAGAAATGGGGTGCATCTCATGGCACTCCTTCACAAATAGATTCTTTCGACGATGATGATGATTTTGACGATAACGACCTGGATATCGACGCAGGAGGAATTTTCCCTGACGATTGCGGATTCTGTGAAGATACTTTAGGAAAAGAAAATGCAAATATGATCAAAGAACAATTAAAAAGAGCGCAACAAGCGAAAAAATAATATTACATAGTGACGCAGCATTTATGGTACCACTTCTTTTCTGTTGGTTCTTCATCGTCGTGGTCAACATGTCGCCGTGACCGAGTTAATAGTCGATGTTGATCTCCTTCTGACAATAGTCGTTCTACGCTATATGCTAATGCTTTCTCTGCAATGTCTAAAAATACTCTTTCTACTCGTATTGATTCATCCTCTGATTTAAGTTTCGCGCTAACTTCCATATAGTAAAACGCATGTTGTTGTTTTTGACACCATTCTTGAGCCTCTTTTGCAAATACGACACGTTTATCTTCTGCATCGATTTTATTTGCCAAAACGACGAATGGAAAGTCATCGTGTGATGTAGAGAGTCCTGCTTGTATCACAAACTCGTCTTTCCATTTTTCCAAACTATCAAAAGATTCTCTATTTGTACAATCAAAAACTAGCACGCATATATCGACATTTCGGTAATAACTAACGGATAGACCTTGATACCGCTCTTGGCCAGCGGTATCTACTAGATTCAAATTTACTTTTTTGTTTTCTCCATCGTGTGAGTCATGCAGGACTACGGTTCGACTTGCAAAATCCACACCAACTGTAGGTTCGTATTCTTCGTGAAACTGAGCGTCATTTACAAATTGTTCTACAATTGATGTTTTTCCGACACGTGCATTTCCGAGTACGAGAACTTTGAGGTTCTTTACGTTCTTTTTCAGTGACAAATTTATCGAAGCGAGGTTCACAGTCTTCAACTGCTGTATTGCTGTTGCCATCGTGATGTTTTTCCGTTTTTATTTTTAACGTTCGAACCTTTACAACTTTATGTGCGTTAGGAAAAGGTCATTGTTCATGTATGGTAGAAGGAGAACTAAACCAAATGTTCTGAATAAAACCTTGTGTTCCGTTGGTTCAAAATCGAACTAGCTAGTTGACAACAGCAGAAGCGGGACAGAAATTGTTACAACTAATGGTGGATCAGGTCGCCGTTGCAGACCTCTTCACAGAGTTTTTGTCATGGCATCGACTCCTTGAAGAGTCTGTGCGAAATACTGAAGAGCTATTCGCATTGTCAGTAAAGAATTTAGCTAGCCCGTCAATTGAAGAGTTGGAAACGATGAGAAAAGAACTCGCTATTCAAATTTGTCAGCAACAAAAAGAACGTAGTCAGTATCTACACAGGTGTAGTTCGATTGTGAAAAAGATAGTGGAACAAGATGAACAGGAAATAATTTCAACTCCAACATCTCTTGGCAAAGCCAATTTCGCTACAGACTTCCAAAAAGACAAGCACTTTGAATTGAGAGCTATGCAGAAACTATTGCAACATTTTAAGAACGAATTTAAAAAAGCTACTAGCACAACAACTGCCAGCAAACTACAGCGAGACATAATAAGTATAAAAGAGCAAATAGAAACTATAAAGAGTTCGATTACTCCAGTCGAGCATAGAAGAAGAACACATGACGGGTCGATGCAACCAAAAAAAACAATCAAAACTATCAAAGACGACACCATTCGGAAAATCGATTTCAACGAACGAGAAGCTCTCAAACTCGAATTAGATTCAGAGCTATTTGAGAGCATGATTGACAATGACGAGAATAGCTCATACGATAGCCAATCCCACTCGCCAATTTCATCTCGAGACATGATATTTGCCAAAACTGCACCAGCTTCCCCACATCACATGTTCACACCAGATAGAAAGGCCTATGTCGAACCATGGTCCAAAATATCACCAATCCAACCTACAGATTCTCCACAACCACGTCGGCCCCTCCGTTACGTTCAAGACATCCAACAACAAGCCGTAAAAAACATGCAAGAAAGAGATCGCTCTCATAGCGCAATAGTACCTAATCATTACGGCCTACAAAATTCGATACGACTCGCCATTCACACGAAAAAATAGTTTATTCTTCGTGAGGGTTCCCTTCCACAAATTGAATCGGATCCCATTTTACAGAGCTTAATATTCTCTCAACAGAGTGATTTGGAATGGGATCAAGATTGACAGAATCCTGAACAGCTGCCTTGTTTCGCATACCAACAAGCGTACAATCAACACCAGAAGAACGAATGGTGCGTAATGCTTTTTGAGATAACGTTGGACTTGTTTTTAAAGCAGGACAAATTTGATCCAACTCTGTTTTGATCTGATTCACCTCTACGTGATGCTTTTCCTTGAGTAACTGCGAATAATCACGAAATAAATTCATGGTCAACTAGAGTGTTATTTTTTTCAATTATTCTTACGAAATTATATTGTGTGATCCATTCATTTAGTTTTGAATGTTTTCGTAGTTTTTCTAGTGCCCAACGTAACTCTGGTCGAATGCGATTTTCTAGTACAGATTCCCAGACTTGAAGTGTATCTAGTTCATTCATTTTTGCTCCAAGAATTTGCGCCCAACTCAGTGCAGTTCGATGTGGAAGTTCTTCTGTTGGTCTTTCGGATAATTCTTCATTCATTGGAAATGCCAATTCGTGTTGAACTGTCGTTTCCAGTGTTTTTAAAAACTTTTTGAGTGCTGTTTGCTCGTCTGTTTGTTGGGATGGATTAAATGTATGAGTATTGTTATCGACTTCAATGTCAGAGAATCGATATTGTTTTCCATGAACGATCGCATCTAGTGGTCGATACGAAATCGTTGTCAATTGATTTTCTTTTGCATACTCGATCAACGACTTGTTTGAATAGATCTTGTTCATATATGCGTTTGGTTCTTGAATATTAAAAGGGAATTGAACGACTTGTAGGTTGTGGTTTGGATTGACTTGTTTTGCGATGGATAAAATCTTTTCGAGCGATAGTACACGTGGATCGAAAGAAGCTTCTGATGCGATTCCATATTTTTGTATCTTTCCATCCGCGACAAGCGTTTCCATATGAATAAAAGTTTGTTTCAGATAGTCAAAATACTCGTCTTCTGTTTGGAATAGATCTCTAACACGTTCTAGATTCTCTAACGTGTACACGTCGATCGTGTCAGCATTGAGTCGTTCTAGCGAGTCTTGCAATTGCTCATTAATAAACTCTGGTTCGATGCATGTCGCATAGAAACGATCTTTAACATGTTTGTACTTTAGATCGATGTTTATGGGTACTTGTCCAACTTTTGTCATCAATATCACGTTTTCTCGTTGTATTAGTTTCTCTTGTATCATTCCGTCGAGTACAGTGCCAATCATAAGCTCAGCATCACCATCGTTGTATTGTGGACTCGTATCGATCACGTTACAGCCGCTGTGTAATGCATATTGTCTATTGTGAAAAAGTATTCGTAAAAACGTACAACGAAAATTGATGCTCTTTCTTTTGCGTTCCGACTCGCTTACTACCGTATCCTATTGGACTTACTCCCCATCCATTTTTTAACACGTTTGTATTGTACCCGAATCTACGACTTAGCAAGAATACTTTTGCAGTACCTTTCACAAAAAGACCATGTACCCTCCTTTGTAGCGCAACGCGAATAAAAGCGAACACTTTGCTGTAAGCTGTATCTCCTGAGCATTACAAATAATGTTGGTAGCTACCGCTTAGTGATGCATCTCAGCAATTGGTGGTGCCACCTTAATTGCTACTTTCTTTACTGATTAGTGACCTCTGGAGTTGTGCACCAACCGGTGCAGTTTACGGTTTGTAAATTAATAGCTCAAAGAAGCACTACATAAGGCGTATAACAAAAAGATTTGAGGTTTTGCAACAATAAGGAGTGCCCTTATCCCTGTATCTTTTGAACTCTTCATTGTCATCAATTACGGTCAATATCACTCGCATTTATGCCATAAGTCATTCAGTCATTACAAAAACCAATGAACTTTTCTGGAAAGAGGACTCCTCACCCATTTACCGAAGAGGTGATAGCAGATTAAAGGGATCATTACTTCTAGCTGAAGTTAGAGGAGGGTTTGCATTTGCTCTTATCCAGTTTCTTAAAACCATTCTGAAATTTGTGCTCGTGCTTACGATATACCTCTTCAGCCCTCTACGAAAAAGTTATTAGGTACAACCCATCTCACAAAACCAACAACGATGAATCACATCCCCAGTGTTTACGCCAGCCCTTCATTCCCAGATGTACGCGGTCACATCATCAGTATTCTCAATTCAGAGCGCCATGCCGAGCACCACAACTATCCTTTTGATATACCGCACTATGTAGAACCACAAATGCAACCTACTGCACAAGCTCCAACGTTTAGGAATTGGTTCGGTTCTGTACCATCAGAAACATTATATCAACAAGAGTTTGCCAAACCCAATGACTCATACATGCGGCCGCAGTCATACACGCAACAATATGCTCTACCATATGTTTCTAAGGAGATAAAGGACGAAAAGGCAGTGCATGAACTAGAGAAAAGCTCACCTCCACACTCACCAAACCGCAGTGTACTTGGTAAACGCATGAAACCAGAACATGACGAAGTTGAAAAGAGAAAAGACCTAGTGTTTAAGGGGTTCACAATGGAACCAGAAAGCAAACGCATCAAGTTTGTCAATAGTGATAGAAAAGTAGATGGCATCAATGACGGTCCTTGGACTGATAGAGAACACGACGACTTTTTAATAGGTCTAAAAGAGTGCGGTTCAGGCAAGTGGCGAGACATTGCAGAGAAATTCGTAAGAACACGAACACGAGTACAAGTTGCATCACATGCACAAAAGTACTTTTCTAAACTAAAGCGTCGTGAAAAGAAAGCGGCCGACAAGTTGGCAAGTTTGCAACAATAAATTGTACATTATTTATCACCTTCTTGTACTATTGTTACCCAGCGACTCTCTTTTCGTTGTTTGTTCTGGTGTGAACCCCAAAGCTCCAAGAATTGTCCATTCGGTATGAGCGTTTCCAAATAACCAAATACACGTCTTGGTTTCTCCCGTGGATGCTGTTCATCGACAAAATCAAAAATAACATCTGGGCTACGTTGATGACGAATGTCCATTCTCGCCTTTGCTTTCTTTGGTTCTTTTTTGAATATGAGCATAGTTTGATGCGATGTCGCCAAGAACTCTGACTCGTTCATAGTAAACTCTTGATTTGCTCGTTCCATAACCCAGCACATATTTTCAACATATCTAAAGTTCCAATTCTTTTCAATCAATCGTAACGTATCCGAAATGTACTTTTTCTCGACCCAAATGAACAAATACGCTTCTTTGTATGTCATTCCATACATGTCTAGTTTTAATAGATCTTGTGGCGTAATCTCATGCCATGGTGGATCAATTAACACTGCAGAAAACTTTCCTAGTGACGGTACAGCAAAGTCCAAAATGTTTGGAACAGTTTTGATTTGTGGTGAGTTGACTTGATCGTCAAACACGGTAATGATGGTTTCCAACTCGTCTTCCATGACACGAGTGGTGATGACAGAATCATGCAATAGTGGAGCAATTTGCTTTGCAGCACTAGTATTCACTACAGTGACAGTAATGACATCATCGTCGTAAGATTCTTCAAACATGCCACCGAATTGTCCAGAGATTGCAAATCGCATCTTTTTTCTGGAAGGTTGTCCTCCTCCCATTCTTGAAACGCGTGTAGAGCCAGAAGTTCGTTTCGCACCAGCACTTGGAGGTGGTTTGATACGTTTGTGACTGTACATTGCGCACTTTTCGGCATTTGGCAAATTGTATATCATATTTCTCACTTTTTCATCGGCAAATCCAAAGAAAGATGGACCTGATACTGTCACATTGTGTCGCTTTTCAAGTCGTGCTTCATCAATTCTGCGAACAACATCCATGCAGCAACCACTTGGTGCCTCGGACGAAAAAATATGTTTTGGGTCGTCCTTGGCAGTAACTCTAAATATTGGGTTTGCACCACCATCTAGAATTTCCATGGTATATGTCGTGGTATCTTTTACATTCTTGTACGACGTATACTTTCTCTTGGCTTTGTAGCCGATTGGATAAATGTACCGGTAGTTATGGTATGAGCTACGCGCATATTCTACAGTTCCTAGGGACAGTATGGATAGAACTCCAGAAGTGTAGATGGGAACTGTATTGTCATGGTTGCGTATCAGCCGCAGTTTTTTCGGTGAGTCTTGACTTCCAGTAGTGGGTGTGTCACCAAATGATAGTAATAATTGTGTTTGTTTTTTTGGTGAAGATTGTGGTGATGCGTGCCGGGTTTTTGTCGGTGACTGGGAACTTATTTTCGATATATTTTGTGATGTTTTTTCTATTTCTTGCGGTGGTGTTGATTGTGACGAAGATTGGGAGGATGAGGCTGGTTGCGAAGACTGGGATAGCTTAATTTGCGGCTTTGCGAAGAACACTAGTTTTCGAACGCCGTTCTTGGCTTCACTCTGCACGCATTCAAGTACGGGCATGAAACTATCCGTTACAAACTTTTGTAAGAAACAAATTCGAAAAGTTGTACACTTTTCTGATGGACAGCTTTCTGCAACAACAATAGACCAATTTATTTCAACGCAACAGCTTGGAACAACGACGCCACCAACCTAAGAGTGCCTCATCGAAACCAATTAATTATTCGCGTGACAAAAACGATATTTATTTAAAATAAACGATTATATCGAGCTATAAAATATGCCGTGTTCGTCGCATGATGCCTACAAATCGCTCGCAAAATCGTGCCCTATAGAAAAAACTATTAATTTTGTCTCGAACTTGTACGAGCTATAACAGCATTCCTAACAAAATTGTTGATATTTTTCGAATTGCCGAGGTCGAATTGCTAATAGTTAATCGTTGTTGTATTGGGTCGGTGTGAAAAAGCCGTTGGAACCAAAGCCACATATCTGATACAAAATACTGCACAAAATACGCATTCCTTGCACGATAGTGTGTTTGTGGGCGTACAATAGTGTTCGCTGCACAAGTTGAAGTTGGTCAACTTGGACCATACCATAATCACAATTTATCTTCGCTTTTTTTCTTCAAAAGAGACAAATGATTTCAGGGGTACGTGCTAACATTTGTAGGTTGGTGCATAGACATGGTAATACGAGAGGATAGAAATAAGTACATGGGTTCGATTCCCACCGGAGACAAATTAAGAATCAAGATCTCATGACCTTCACTCTCAGTGAAAACTTTCAGGTGGGTAGCTCTAGGGCATATAATCGGCAGTTGCAGCGGTGTTACAGGCGTCCATTGGGATACAATGGCGTCTGGAGAGGCTGGCAAGTTGATGCTGTCCACGTGGCAGAATCAGATGGAAACCCTCTCACTCAGAAATGAGTTAACATGACTTCGTTGGCTAACAGAATCGGTGTACGTAGAAATGTTGAAGACTGAAAAGATAAGCTGTATAGGATCAACTGCCCCACCATACTGTTTTGCCACTGAAAGAAATTTTATGGTGGACCATCCTCTCCGCCAGTTGGATCTGGTGGTTGGTCAGATTGGAGACGCATCTTCTCGTGTCTTTGTGTAGCACATACAACAGCACGTCTGGAAACTTCACGTAAGACTCTCTTCAACCTTTTGACTTGTTGGGTATCTTTGACATCGGCAACGGTGAGATCTGCAATGTAGTCATTGTAGATTCCAAGTCTCTTGTTCCATGACTTGGCGAGTGGATACTTGCACCATGGACAGTATGCGTTCTTGACTTCGGCTCTCTTGGATGCTTTCGCAGTTTGTGCAAGCACAGTTGCGAGGATTGCTACAAGAGCAAGTAGTACAACTGCTCTCATTGTTTTTGTGTTTGGCTGTGCGTCTTAACTGCAACGCATCGTTTTAAAGAGCGAAAATCAACTGACGCCTTGTCAGTGTCGCTTTGAGCCACGTTCTAACATCAACAATCGTAGTCCAAATTGAAAAAAAATTGATTATTGTGCTTTACTAGACCATTAATATTAGAAGATAGCATACCCAATCCAGAAGCATTTACTGTTGCTGTGCCATTTGTTGTAAGCGCTTTATCATAGTGCCCTACTGTGGCAAACACTAACCACCCTTCGCACACATCAAGGATAAATACTAGTTTATATTGCTTTGATGCTAGATTCTATTCAAGATAGCTAGGTACGGATCGAATTAGTTATCATTTCGAAAATTTCGATTTGCGCAGCAATGGCGATCTGAGGAGTGCATCGCACCAAACTGCGAAGCATTCCTTAAGAGCTGTGCTACAATTACTATAAAGATCTAATTAGAGCATTCATGAACAACGAAGTTGTGTTGTGAATTGAGAAGTAGTCGTTAGTGTAGTAGAGAATCCAGCCCGGCTACGGTAGAATTAACAGCACGATTTTAACGTTGTGAAAGCTATAAATAATGTTCAATTTACACTAAGAACCTTTGAACCTGAAGATGCCACAAAAAGTTCCTTGTGTGAACCGGGATCGTAGTATCTTTAGAGCACTCAACGTCTATGTGAAATGGCGTACGCCGTATGAGTTCATGTGAACTGTTGACGCGGGAGTACGCCTGGAACGTGAGTTGCTGCAACTTAGTGCTCCATCCTTAATAAGCACAAGACCTTCTTTTTTGGCGCTTTACAAAACACGTCAAACGTCTTGTGATGCACTAGAAACGGCCACATTCTAACTAGGAAAACTAGAAGTTGGTTTTTGGTGTAGTGTCAGAGTAAAACGAACAGAAACAACCATGAGCAATGTTCAACACGAAGAGGACATAGAGTGGCACAATGCGTTTCAACACATGTCCACTCAGCTAAAATCTATGATAGAGGAGCCACTAAAACAAATAGTGACCCGTAACCCATCTAACTCGTCTATGAGCGTACCACAGTTCCACATGGAGGTCGCCGAAGACGAACAATGCGTCCAAGACGTTGAGGCGTTAAAAACATTCAAAAAGATTCTTCGTCGCATGAGAAACAACGTTATCGTGCTTGAAGAATGTACTACCGACCATAAACAAGGTGGCATCATTGATAGCAAAGGGTTCCTAACTCGATGTATCAAACTAGAATCACTTCGCAATCGTATGGGTGAGGCCAACGTGATTATCAACGAGTGTCAAAAAGTGTTACGCGTTTCTGGGTTCGAACAAATGGAACCAGATACACCACGGTCCGTGCCAAGTAACACTTCATTCGTTGAGGACACCGAAACAAGTATGAGCGAGTTTGCCGATGAGGATGAGCAGAGTGACTTTTTAACAAGTCCGCGAAACGAAATAGGAGAGGATACACCAACAAATGACCAAAGTCCCGATTGGGTTTTGGTGAAGCAACCACTAACATCGGACTCTTTGGATGATAACAATACACCAGAGTGTGACGGCACCATAGAAGTGGAAGAGTTGGAACCAACTACACCGTTGGCGAAAAAGAAACCAGTAGGAAAACTAAAATGGTTGTTGGCGGCTTTCATAGGTCAATCAACTTCAAATCATGATTAAATAAATGTTAATAGTTAATTATACAACCCTATGCTTGACTATTTGAAAGGGCCAAGGGCGAATGCAGAATGAACTCCCCATCACCTGACACATTCCTACTATCCCTTGCAGCTGACGAAGAATCTCAGCAATTAACTGGTATTTAGGAGAACTTTCGGAAGTATCGCTTCGTACGCCTATCTCAAGGCTGTTTGTAATTTTATTCCGCAAAACAAACAGAGCAACATGAACACACTTGTCTGCCTGACATTAGTGCTTGTTTTTGCATTTATTAATGCAAATTGTGGCGCAGGGTACTACAAATCGTCTAATATAGAGCGCCCTTGTCTTCTGTGTTCATCTGGAAACTATTGTATGTCCAGACAATTTCATTTACTAATAACCAAGGTCCTGGCGACGATGAACAATATCCATGCTCACCTGGATATGTGCAACCACAACTAGGTAGAGCATCATGTGACCAATGCCCATCAAAACGTTCTGAAAGTTACAGACTCGTTTGTTTGGCAGAAAATACACCATTGGACGCTCAAGAAATCAAAGAAAGAGACGTCGTTGTATCTACAGGCAAACCATTTTGGTATGGACTTGTATCTTTCGCGACATTTGGAGGATACAAAGGTCACATGAGTCAATACACCTTCTACGACCCACAACAGTTTGGTAAGCAACAACTTGCAGTCTATGCATCCACAAAATCAGGAAAGCCAACAAAGAACGATCACGAATTCCATGCGATGGGCGAGAACGCGACTGTTGCTATTGAGGGTGATAGTAAATTCTATAGAATGGTCTACTTTAACATTGTACCAATCTCTGAAGACAAAACAACTGCAAGAATTGGAAATTGGGTCTACATGAACAAGGAATACGATATTGTTGATAAATCGACGACCATCAAGACTGTAAGTGATTTTGCTCAATGGCCAGACGTAGGTGGTCTTTTCAAAGTAAAAGTGCCCGCCAAGTCAAGTGTCACAGTCTCTGTAAGTTTAGAAGACTACGAGCGTCCATACGATGGAACACATTTCACTTTGTACGCATCGAGTTTACCTACAATTGAGTATCCAAACATGTATAATGCTGATATTGTATCTAATAGTAACAAGGGTAAGCGAGCTGTTGGGAAAATTTCTGGAAAGAGTAATGATGATGGCCAATTTGCGTTCCAATTGATCACACCAACTGCATGGAGATCTTTAATTGTTGTCAACACTACTGTTTCGCTGTAGATATTTGGTGTGATTGTTTGCTGTATTGTATTGCAGTTATGACCGAACAACTTGTGTTGAGTGGGTATCGTTTCATAAAAATTATTTTTAGAAAAACAAAAATGACGCAACCACTCTACGAAACATCAATCCGCAAAGTATACGTTGGCACATGGTCTCCCTACCTATACGTTCTATCACTAGACTTATCATCAGGTGAGATCAAGATGGAAAAAGCAATAAACGTCGGGCATTCACCATCGTGGATAACGTACAATCCTGCACGCACCCATTTATACACTGTAAACGAAACAGAAAAATATCATGGTGAAGAAAAAACAGGAGGAATTTTATGCTACGAAATCAACAAACAAAACGGCGATCTCACTTTTATTAATTCGATAAAGTCAAGAGGAGTAGCACCATGTCATATTATAGTTGATCATGCCAACAGACACCTTGGAGTTGCAAACTACAACAAAAACTTTGAACTATTTCGCATCAACTGTGAGACAGGAGAGTTACTAGAAACACCTATTCAATCCATACACAATGAAGGTCGAGGTCCACACGATCGACAAGACTCTTCTCACGCTCACCAATTCGCACTATCACCCAATCAAAAATACGCCTTTTTAATGGACTTGGGTTTGGATACAATTTTCCGATACAAGTACGATGCTGAGAGCGGAGAAATGAGAGAACAAAAAGCATTGAAACAAGAACCAGGATCAGGTCCAAGACACATCACCTGGAGTCCATGCGGCCAATACGCCTACATTATCAATGAACTTTCATCGACACTAGTCGTATGCAAGTACGAGTACACAACTGGCGATTTGAAACCTATTCAAACGATAGAAATGTTACCAAAAGGAGTTGATGCGAAAAAATGTTGCGCAGGAGAGATCGCAGCTACAGCAGACGGAAAATTCGTGTACGCGTCGAATCGTGGAGAATCAGATTCTATTGTCATATTCAAAGTGAATGATGGTAAATTGGAACTTGTTGGACATCAAGAGACTGGAAAGTTCCCAAGACATTTTACGTTTGAAGGTGAGTTCATGTTGGTCGTGAACCAGAATTCGGATCGTGTACAAGTATTTAGAAGAAATTCGGACAGTGGTTTATTGACATTTGTGAGTCAAGTGGAGAATATTGAGAAACCTACTTGTGTTGTTACCTTGTGGTAGTAAAATAATATATAATTTTGTGATGAAAATCTCAAACAGCCAACTTTATTTGTGCGAAATTAACTTTGAAGCATGCATAGATTTATTCGCATACAAAACGGCGGTTATGATGGAATTTTCGAATACAACACAGAAACTGTAGATAAACATAAGAGTTTACGCTGCGCATTTGATTATGGATTGCAAGTTCCATTATTCATAGAATATTTAGATGGAATCGATTTTGATCTTTTTCGACACTACACGTACAATTTCTGGATTAGTGAATTTATCAAGTATCGATACAATGACATGTGGCTAGATAGCGACGATTATAACTCATACGTTTTGCTAGGATTCACGCGTGAGAAAGCTGAAGAGCTAGCAGCGTCGTTGAGTGGGAACATAATAGCAGATCACTACAACGCATACTGCATAGCTATGGATTATGTCAGTGTTCTTGGTACTCCTTCTGATTCTGTATCTCAACAATTTGATTTTACATCTGCAGAAACAAAACGAGTAGCCTTCAAGAAGAGGTCTATAGACTGTACATTCACACCATACAACGTTAAAGAATCAGCTCTTTGTTTGACAAAGATAGTGAGCGAGCATACCTATCCGAATCATCAAGTATGGCATCATGGTACTGATGCTGGATCTGCTGAGTTAATTATAAATCAAGGTATTATGCCAAATGGTGCCTGTCAAGACTTTTCCACAGAGAATAGACGCGGATTCTATGTAGCAAGCAGTTTAAAATTTGCTTTGGAGCGTGCAAAGCAAAAAGTAAAGAAGGTTGGTGCAAGCGCACATGGCGCTATTCTAATGTATCAAGTTTCTCAAGAGAAATTGAGTACAATGGGAGATCACATAGATTTTGATACATATTCAAATGAATGGGATGATTGTGTAACAGCTTGCAGAGATCCAACCAAGCAACAAGATCATCCCTATGAAGACGCTCAGTCAATTCGTGGTTTGGTTTGGAGTAGAAATCGGTGTTATCCAGCCAACATGCAAATTGCTGTTTTAGAAGGAGGAAATGACCATATCGCGTACTTCAACCAAAATTTGAAACACGTAATAATACTGAACACATAAACAGTCAACACTGAATGCAGCTTGTGCGATGCAACTCTTCTCACAACGATTCATGATGTCGCTGCTGCCATCCACCCAAAGGTGCACAAGCTTGTAGTGACGGAGAAGAACAACTCTAATGACAGAAGATCAGCAACTTGGTGGTTTAGAAATCTGTAAGAACAACAGCTGTCAAAGTTATAATTTAATATGTACAGTACTTGCTTGCTAGCTTGGACCTATCCTCAACCTATAACAGCACACTCAGTGCCATGTGTTAATCAATTTAAACATGCCGAATCCACTCTCGATTCTAACTTACCTAATGTTCATCATATTCATGGAAAGTAAACTCTTTGGTTGTGGAGAGTTTCCTCTTCTTGATTCTGGTGAGAAGATCTTCCAGAAACGTAATGTTTCATCTCCTGCACCAGAAACAATTGTAGCACCATCTGGGCTCTGTGCCAGGTGTAGTACACGTGAAGTATGGCCAGTCAACTCGGCAACTTTGGTCAACGATGGATATTTCCATACACAAAGTTGGTTTTGGCTGAAACCATGGGAAGACACAAGTTCCTTGTCGTGTTTGCTCCATACAAGCGAGCAGACTTGACTCTTTGTATCAACACTGTTGACCATTGCTCCCGTTGAGGCGTTCCAGAAGATCATTCGACGATCTGCAGTACCTCCACCTGAAGCTAGCAAATTACTTTGCCATGGACACCAAGCTAACGCTTTCACAGCTGCTTGATGTTGGTCTAACGTGTAGCGAGCTTCTGTGCTGGAAATGCCATCCCAAATGTTAAGAAGGTTATCATTTCCACCACTAGCTAGCATGCTACCATCTGGTGACCACTTGAGTCCGCAAACCTCTTGCGTGTGACCACTCAACGTGGAAACCAAATGTTGAGGAATTCGAACATCATGGTTCATGATTTTTCCATCTCTGCTGCCACTGCTCAAAATTTGTTTATTCCAGCTTAGTGCACCAACACGTGCCGCGTGACCTTTCATAGAACGTAGCTTTACGTTACGTTCAATGTCCCAGATTTGGACGTCACTTTGGCTTGTGCCAATCGCCAAGTAGGTAGCATCTTGCGAGAACGAGACACTAGTAACAATATTGTTGGCGGAGCATGACATGAGTTTGGAAATGTCACCAGTTTCGGCGTTAAACAAGTAAACGCTTTCACTTAGTGCTACAGCGAGAACGTTTTCGGCGCTCCAGTCCATGAGATTCAAATAGAAATCGTCAATGAGTGCTGGTGCATCTAGAATACGTTCTGGAGTAGAGGCGATGTTTCTTCTAGCAGTCTTGGAACGTGGAGACGATTCTCCAGTCACATTTTGGTTATACACAGCCTTCAAGTTGTTATACAAGAAAGCGTTGCTGCTAGATTGTAGTTTCGTCTTGGGACTACCTGGTGAGGAGGTCTCAGTGAACGATAATATTTTGCTTGACTTGACATTTGCACCGTCGAACAATCTGTTCTCGAGCGCAGAGCGATAAAGCATGTCAGTGTATTCGTTGTGATGTTGATTTGTTGGAGAACCATTTCCACCTGTATTTGTTGGTGTGGTGGGCTCCTCTGCTTCTGTATTTACATTTTCGTCGTTCTCATTGTACAGAGAAGTGAAGAACTTAAACCGAGCGACCTCTGTGTCTTGGGCACTGCGATTCGAAATAAATCTATCGACTGTGGGCGAAGCTGGTGAGTTGGTGCGTGAGCGCTTGGCACTACTACGACCTGTCGGTGATGAAGGTGAGCCTGGTGTGCTCAGTGGAGACCACGAACCTCCATTCTTTGATGGTAGGTTGATGTGTAACATGTTCTTCATATTGGCCTTCATGTGTTGTTTGTTTGGAAATTTACCGTTACGAAACTTTCCGATTTTATTGTAACTGGTTGACTTGCTACGGTTGACAAGATCCAAAACAAGCTCGAGTACAATCATTTTTATTTTTTAAGCTCTTCACGATATTGCTGATAGCTAGATCCAGCATCACTTATTTCTATCGCAGGCTTGAGACCATTATTCAAATCGAAATTTCTGGACTCTTGTTCCATTCGCTCTTGAAAGAGTTTGTTCAATCGTTTTGGCTCATTTCTCGTAGAGATTGGTTCATTCTTCTTGGGAGTTACTTCCAAACTCTTCTTTCGCTTAAGATTCTCTAGTAGCTTACTTAGATCTGTAGGATGTATTTGTTTTGTGATACTACTCGTTATGTTAAAGCTATTTGGCGATTTCAACGCCGATTTCTTTGGTGTCGCTAGTATAGGCGGCTTGTTGACATGCTGTTGTGGTAGAAACTGCGCTACACTACTCTCACGTCTATGTATCATGTTTTCTTTTGATATTTCGCCTAAACTTATCTGCACAATCGCAGCCATCTCTAATAATCGTAATTCATACTTGAGCATCATCACTTCATTCACAACAGTCGCATTTTCAAACTTGATTTTGAATTGTGTAACCACTCTATTCCGTATCGACTTTTGTGGAATTTCCACCACGAAACGTGTACAAGTAACATCAGACGCATATTTTGATTGTTGCATCTTTTTCGCATCATTAAACAACACTTTTGTGAACTTGTTTTCGTTCTCAAAACAAAGTAAAATCGACTGTACTCGATGTCTATTTTGTAACACGTTAAACGTATCTACTTTGTAGCACAACAGTAACGAATTTCCATGCTTTCCTATGATCCGTTGTCTTTCTTCATTACTCCAAAATGATCGACTGCTTGGTGTTGTTATCGTTCTCTTTGTCCATAGGAAATGTGCAGCAAACGACGGAACTGTTTTTGATTGTTCTCTTGAACACAAACCTAGTTGATACGCGCTAACAGCAATTGGTGAACTTGAACATTTCAATGGTTTTTTCTCCAACTCTTTGGGTGTCATGCTCATGCGTCGTTCAATCTCTTTCACTTCTATTTTTGGAATTACAGGTACAAGTGGCGTTGATGGTGCAGATTTTGCACGACGTGATGGTGATCGATACGGACTTCTTTTTACATTTTCAACTTGTTCGCAAAACTATAAAGTTAATTCTATGAAACGAATTACCAGATAGAATTTATCTTCGACGATTCGTGTTGCGTTTTCTTCGAAATATTTTGCGTCGACTTTTTCTGGTGTTTTTACAGAATGTAATGATTTCTCCCACTCGATTAATTTTTTTTCTTTTTCATTTAATTCTACTTCTCGATCGCGAATCTTTTTTTCTTGTTCGGAAAGTTCGAGCATTCGTATTTGATGTTCCATTTTTAATTGTCGTTCCAGGTGTATGTACTGCTCCTCCAATTTGATCTCTTTGTGACGCAATTTTGCTTTCTGTATTCGAATCTTTACTGCCGAGTAATTGAGTATTAAATTGATATCTGGCCGTTTTGTGAAATCTTTTTCCAACATTTTAAAAATTAAAAATTGAAGTTCCATAGAGTAGAATCGTGGTAACGATAGTGGTTGATCACTCACAATTTTTCTAATTGTTAAAGCAGAAAATCTAGTCACATACTTTGCGAGTGCTATTTGATTACTAGCGGTGAAAGGTGGACGAAATGTTGATAGTTCGTACATCAAACATCCAAATGACCAAATATCACTTTTGTGATTATATGGTTGTTCTCTGCACAATTCTGGACTAAAATATAACGGCGTTCCGACTCCAGTGTTTGCAAAATTGCTGTGCGGACCCAAGATCCGTCCTAGTCCCATATCTCCTATTTTTACATTATCGTCCTTGTCGAGAAAAATATTTTGTGGTTTGATGTCGCGATGCAGAATTCTCTTATCGTGTAAATATTTCAATCCTTGTGATATTTGTATCAAGTAGTTCCACAATAAATCTTCTGGTATAGGCACGCTATAATGTTAATTTTTGTAGAAAGAATACCCTTTTTGTGCTTTGATCTTTGATGATAGATCGCTACCGGCTGCATAGTCCATAACAATATGAAGGGTTTGATCTTCTATGAAACTTTCGTAGTATTTGATGATATTAAAGTGTTCGCATTGGCTCATTACTCGCGCTTCATTAAGTGTTTCTTCGCGATCTTCATTAGACATCCCATCAAGTGAAACTTGTTTCCGAACAAGTATATGCCCTGTGGATTTCTTACGTACTTTGTACACTCGACCATAAGTACCTTTTCCTAGTTCTTCAAGTATCTCATAGTCGGCTAATCTTGTTAGCGTCATATTTGTAAGCGATCGAGACAACGGTGATATCATGCATAAATTGTTTGGTATTCGGTGACGTGAGACAGAGCAAACACTAACTATTAATTAGGTTAAGATGCCGTCGCAAGACTTATGCGTTAGTTACGTATTACTGTGACATCGCGCTTGTACTAAAACGGCCAATCTTTAATCTAATTACAGTACCATACCAGAATCCACAGTACAAAAGTTAAATGCTTCTGAAATATCGCTCTACACTCTAACAAACAACGTCAAGCAGTAATATGGCAGAGACAGGGACTTTCTACTTGCTCAAGTCGAAGTATGGTAGATACATTGACATGCGCCACGAGAATAGCGAGGAAGTATTCAATGTTCAATCTGTTACCAAAAAGCACATGAAAAAATGTAGTGGAGCGAAAGGTAGTTTTCTTGTTGAGCTAATCGACCAAGGAGAAGGTTTTTACTATCTCAAATCGAAGCATGGTCGCTACTTGGACATGCGACATGAAGAAAGCGATGATGGTTTCCCAGTTCAATCGATTACCGAAAATCATTTACATTCTCATAGTGGCGCTAATGATGCTTTTCTCATTCAGTTAATTGACCAAGGAAATGGATACTATTATCTCAAATCGAAACAAGGTCGGTACCTCGACATGCGTCAAGAAGATGGAGAAGAAGTATTCCCTGCAGAATCTATTACTGAATCTCATTTGCAAAACTCATTGGCATACAATGATAGCTTCCTTGTCAAACTCAAAAAACAATAAATTGAGAATTTCAAATCTAAATGTTATCACAAAGTAAGATAATGGACGCACTAAATGTCGCCAGCGGACAACGCAACCTCAAATCCGCTCTTCATACGAAAGCGGATGCACCAATAGAAACTGGACAAGCAAAAATGACAGCAGGCAGAGGCATCATAACATTCATTGCACTGTTAAATATCGCACTTCCATGGATTGCCGACTTGAATTCAACGCATATTTATAATCCTGCGTGGACAGGACATGCAAAAGTATTTACTGAAAAATTTTAATGACAAAATAGTTCCACGTTGGTCACACAATGACACTAGGGTCGATTACTGGCTTTTTGGCGTTATTTTTTTTGTACTTTTCACGTATTGGAACAGAACTGGATAGAGTTTTCATTTCTTGTTTGATTATAGCGTCATATTGGATTGGACAGGGAACAGCAATTCTCGTGCCTCATACAACTGTCGCAGACCCAGGTTCGCCGTTGTATACATCTCCTGTGAATCAAGTTCATGGCGATTTACTCTTTGTACTGCTTCTCACAATTTCGTACTATATTGAAAAGAAAAGACTATCCACTGGAAAGATTGTGAAAAGTCAATAAAAAGAACGACATTATTGATTAATGCAAATTGTTCTAAAGTTGTAAAAGTGACGCAAACAAACTCAAAAACGAACATCAAACCTGCGTTTGAAGAACAACAAAACAACACAAAAATGTTAGACAGAGTGGTAGTACTTGATTATGAAGCATGCTGCGACGCAAAGCAAACCTACTATGAGATAATAGAGTTTCCATCAGTACTCGTGAATCTCCAGACGTTGCAGGTTGAAGATGAATTTCAACAGTTTGTTAAACCAACTGTGTATCCCGAACTCAATGAGATATGCATCAAAATAACTGGTATTACACAACGCGATGTTGACGGTGGAGTAAAACTCGACGAAACACTTACACGATACGCAACATGGTTAGAAAAGAACAAACTAACTGAGAATGGAGTAAAAGTTGGTAACTGGACATATGTAACCTGTGGAGATTGGGATTTAATCAAAGCGCTACCAACAGAGTGTACGCGTAAGAATTTAACGTATCCAGAGTGCATGCGTGAGTGGATAAACATCAAAAGAGAATTTGCCATCGAATACAAAGGTGCCGTTTATCCAGATGACGAAGGTAAAAAGAGATTCAAACACAAGAAAGAGATGGGTATGGCAGGAATGCTTAAACACTTGAAATTGGAACTGAAAGGTCATCATCACTCTGGAATCGATGATTGTCGGAACATTGCACAAATAGTTGTCGCGATGGCGCAAGATGGAAAGACGAAATCTTTCTCACAACCAAATGGAAGGATATAAAGACTTCTTCTTGTAATCTTCGCTCAACTTCACAAACCAACAAACATGTTCTCAGGGCATTTTGGTGCGGCTATGTTTTTCAAGTTATTGACTGGAAATCGGTATAGTTTGGCAACACTGTACATTGCGACCGTCTTCCCTGACTTATTGATGCTACCTTGTAGAATTCTTGGACTGGAGTACTCCAACTACAATCCGAAACTTTATGGCAAAACTCTACCATTCACAGTACGTATTAAATTTTTCTAACGTTTGTATAGTACAGTATGCCAATTTCTCACTCGTTATTGGGAGTTCTTATCGGTGCTCTTGTTTGTCCAATATGGCAAGTACTGTGGAGAGGTTACATAACCAGGGCAAGCACTATAATATTGGGATTGGCTGTTTTATCGCATTGGTTAATCGATTTAGTCGTACACAGAGGAACGCTACCCATTTTACCGTTCTCCAAAGACCCTTCAAACTTTGTTGGCTTCAGTACGCACAAACTATGAAACATTTAACATTATAGGTGTTTGGAATCTTGACAATGAGATTAATTTTGCAATAGAGCTTGCATTGCTGATCGTTCCTGCATTCTTATTACTTTTGACAGGAAGAATAGGCTCAGGAAATTTCACTACTATTTTAGTGTTTATTCTTTTGATTGTACACATTGTAGTACAATGCGACGTCAACTTTGTATCACCATACAATACGAAACCAGCGAAGACAGAACAAATTATTCCAATGATGGCAGGCATGTACACTGTTTTTCTATTAGTTGCGCATTTTGCTGATGGAAACAAAGTAAGACCACAAGAGAAACAAAAAGTGTATTGAAATAATGTAAGCGTCGTTTCATTTGATCATTAAATTCACCTAGTTAAGCTATTGATTATTTTTTACACGCAGAGTAGCAAGCGAGCGCATCAATGCTTACGGTCGCGTTCTCCGACTGCGTAACGGTCTAAAGCAGACATGCGGAGAGTACGCACAGCGAAAACTTTCACAAAACCATGCTGTCTGGCCATCTCGGTACAGCACTAATCATGAAGATGCTCACTGGACGTGAATACAATCTGGGTACTCTATTTTTCGCAACACAATTTCCAGATGTTCTCATGATGCTAACCGTGTACTTTGGATACGAAAGATTTTACTACGCACCGGAGCATGCAGGCAAAACATTTCCACTCAGTGTAAGCAAGCGTGAGTGGTTTTAACATTTTGTAGTATTCGGCTCCTATTACGCATTCTCTATTGGGAACTCTACTTGGAACGTTATTTTTAGTTGTATGGCATACGCTATGGAGAAGCATTGCCAACAGAAAAGATGTTCTGATTCTTGGATTTGGTGTATGGTCACATTGGTTACTAGATGCACTTGTTCATCGAGGTACACTTCAGATTTTACCAGATTTGAACCATCCATCGAATTTCGTTGGGTTAGGTATGCTTTTAACACGTTTTTAACGATGACAGGCTTATGGGACCACGATCCAAAGTTAATTTTTACCATGGAAGTCGCATCGCTACTCATCCCTACAGTACTTGTATTATACACTAGCACGCTCGGAAGAGGAGTAATAAGAAAGACATTGTTAATAACACTAGTTTTCTTGCACTTGATTGGCCAATATGATATGAATTTTGTCGCAATACACCACACGACAGCTCCTGGTCCGAAAGAAATCCCAGGTATGATCGTTACCATATTGTTGGTTATGGTGCTCGCATACTTTGCTGATGGAAACGCAACAAAATCGCCAGACAAAGAAAAACTTCAATAAAACAATTCTATTTACAACAATTATTGTGGTTGTCCGGAAACAAACTGGTGATTTTTCCAATCTCCAACCATTCCATGAATTACCTGCAAGATTTGTTGCTTGTAGTCACTCTCTTGCGCGATATTCGTGAACTTTTCTTTGTTCAACAAACATGGCTTCCAAATGCCATCTACACCAGATCTTACAGCATAAATACCTTCTCCACACTTGGTGGCGTGTTTGCATCCTTTACAATAGTCTGTCACTAAGCGACCACGACCAACATTCTTGATTTCTACTTTATGATTTGGAAATTTGCAATTTCGTTGCTTGTACGAGGTGACGTGACCTCCGAAACCTTCTTTTTGGCTCACAGCTTCCATGTTTCTACTCTTTAGCGCTTGCTCTAACCACGATGGTGTTTGCCATTGACTCACCGTATTGATTCTTGTTTTCGTCACTGCGAATCAACGTGATTGCTTTCAAGTCAATATCATTCTCCAATGCAAAATCCATTACTGGACCGAATTGATCCTTGTTGAAGTCGCCCAACGAGTAATTGATTTGTACTCTGTAACCATGCTTGGCCAACAAAACCATGTTTTGCATAACGCGTGATGCACCACCGCCGATGCCCAAATGGTCTTTGAAATCTTGTTCTTTGGTAGTGTGCAAACTTGCGTAGATAGCATCGACTGTATCTATCTTTGGTTCTTTCAAGAGTCGATCAGCCAAGAGTACATTCGAGTTTAATACAACACGCGTGTTGCGTTTGTTGATTGCGCGGAGTACATCGCAAATGTCTTTTCTTGCAAGTGGCTCTCCACCAGTAATGTTGAGTTGTGTTCCACCAAGTTCACAAAAATCGTTCATGAGTTGTATGACGTTTTCAATTGCCATAGTTTCTTTTCCTACTTTCTGTAGAGGTACTTTATCTCCTGGGCTTCTTGGGTTCTCCATACCTTCATTATGGCAGAAGAAACAATTCATGTTGCACTTGTTTACCACTGCAACTCTGAATTTTGCTCCCATCTTGTTGTATGTTTCAAAACTCTGCAACATTGCAGGGTCATATTGCGTTGAATAAGTTCGTGAAACAGTTGCTAACGAGCGAAACAGTCTAGTTGGTCTTATCATGTTATGTTTACCAGGGCAAATGTTGGTCTAATCGCTTTTATGATGTTGAAATGCAAACAGTAGTTGACAAGAACACAAAGCGAGTTCACGAAGTGGAACATTGTGACGATGAGGGGTATGAGAATATTAGTACAGAATTTTCGTGCGTAATATTGGTCCCTGTTTCAGGTGACGTCTTTACGCTTTGTCGTGCACAATTAAGACGAGGAAGAATAATCAAACAATTGGATATTACAGAAGAATGGACAAGTGTTCATAACTTGGAACAACTGTACTGCTGCAATTACGTACTAGGTCCACGATTCGAAAACTTTTTACGAGTAGATGAAAAACCAACAATAGTCCAATCAACAGAACACGAAAACGAGAACAAAACACGATTGAATTATACAACAGAGATTAAATCTGGACATGCGATACTGAGTACTGATATAAAGTATGCATTTTGCGCTGGTGAAATACGAGTCCGATTTATAAGCTCTGAAAACCCACTTCTAGTACGAATCGTTTCTATTAATCTACAATCTTCGTGTTTTGGGTTTCCACCAACTAAATTACTTGAATCATGGCATGACAGATTTAAGATGGATGCCTATTTGCTGTATCGCGGCAACGATTGGGAAGATAGAGGAAGAAGCAAGCAGTTACATGAAACAATAAATAACGCACCGTTCTTGTAAAACTCGCTGTCACACGTCCAAGTAAATTAGCACAACCATGGCACTCAACGACCGTGCTCTCATCTTCACAAACGAGCCTAAATCGTGGCTAAAGAAAGCCTACAAAAATGAACGTTTCACAATTCTCATTTTCTACAGAGGACAGTGGTGTACAGGTTGCCAAACCTATTTGCAACAAATCACACCAATAGTTCCTGAAATCAAAAAAGCAGGAGGACAAATATTCGGTATTTGTGCACAAGATCGTACAGCAGTGAACGATACACGAGAAGAGTGGCAATTAAACTATGAACTCGTTCCTGACCCAAAAAATATTCTAGTTAAAAAGTATGGAATGGGTATCCTGAAACAAACAAGTAAAAAGTGGAAACGACTCGTGGAAATGATCACCAAAGTGAAAAATTGTGAACCAGAGCTTCCTGTTTACGATGCAGGTGTCGCCATGCCTGGTGTACTTGTGTTAAAACAAGATGGAACTGTGTTATACAAGTGGGTTGCGGAAGCAAAAGAAACGAATTTTATGGGAGGATACAAACGTGTGAACCCTTCCGATGTTCTCAAGATTGTCGATTTTTATTTTAAAAATTCTTCAATTCTTGAAAGTGTTCAACAAGCGACAATTAATAATCGCACAGATATTATGGACGCGCTGTTGAACGATGCAAACGCAAAAAAAGCGTTTAAAGAACATTTAAAAAAAGAATACAATGAAGAAGCGTTAGAATTCATCGAAGATGTCGCGCAACTACAGAAATGCAACACAACAGATCCAATAGCAGTGTACGATACGTACATTCCAACAACAGCACCAAAAGCAGTTAATATTCCAGGATCTATTCGTCGAGGTGTCGCTGATATGTACAAAACAAAAGGATATGAAGCGTTCGTACCTGCAAAAGAACATGTTAAATTTTGTTTGGGTGAAGATGCATTTAATCGGTTTGTCAAAACGGAAGAATTCTTAGAATTGGCACCACAGTTTATTCCACAGTGCTTTACGAGTGAATCCACCGAAGACGTTTGTGTTTTGTCGAAATAAAATGCCTCTTTTCTATATTTAGGATCAGTATGTAACGAATAGTAGTATTGTTGCCTGGCGTCGTACGTCAGACCGTTGATGTCCAACGTAATTCCTTGCAAGACATGTTCTTTTTGCATTGCGAATAAAACTTTATTTGTGGAACCAGCTCTTCATCGGAGTAATGAATTGCAGAATCGGATTCATTGTAGACTGTTCAGGATTTGCTTGCTTCCACTCTGCCTCTCGTTGGGGAAGTATTTCCTCGAAAAAGATTCTTTCGTATGTCGGAATTTCTAAAAGATTATTCACTTGCTGCATAAGTCTTTTCTTTTCATCAAACCAAGACCTTGTGCTATCATTGTAGCTGCTAATAACAATTCGGATGAGATCTCGTACAGCATCTTCGTGTTCCAAGAATCGCTTATGTCCTATGATTAGCTGCACATATTTATTTCTTTCTATGTCAATCGCCTTAACTAGTCGGGGAGTTATCGCTTGTAGGTTGAATTGATCGTCATCGAGAAACAATGAAATAACAAAATAATTCTTCTTTAGCGCCAAATAAAATGTGTTCTCATCGTGGAGAAAGTAATTACGATCGAACAGCAACTTTGCGAAGCGTTCGGTGCAATAAAAATAGTCATGTGTTGTGCCTTGATCAATGTCTAGTAACCAATTTGTTAACTTCTCGTGATTCTTATTAACAACGATTGCACGCGTCGCCATCTGCATATTATTCTTCAACCTCTTGTATTTGGATGTTGTCCATACTTTCTCAAAACGTAAACCAGATGATCTGGGTATTTAGAATAATTACAATACCGTTCCATTGCATAGTTAATATCATTATCATTCAGCTTGCAAGAGAAGAACAGGTCAGCCATAGTTACCGATGGGACGTCATCGGAAAAAAGTACTTGAGTCCTCGTTTCTTCGAATGCCATACTAAATCTAATCGTAATACTCTATTAGAGCTACTCATAAGGTGGCTCATGATATTATTGTGGTGGAGGGCATAATGGTCTAGTTTGTGCAGCCTATTTGGCAAAACAAAAACCTGACCTCAAAGTATTAGTACTCGAACGAAGACACATCGTAGGAGGCGCTGCGATAACAGAAGAAATTATACCTGGTTTCAAAACATCTCGCGCATCGTATGTGTTATCTTTATTACGTCCTCAAATCTTTGACGACTTAAATATAAGAAAAAAGATAAAATTGCTGTGCAAAGACCCTGCCATTTTCAAACCACTACATGATGGAAGACAATTAATGTTTGGAAGTGACGAAAAAATGAATTACGAACAAATAGCCAAGTTTTCCAAGAAAGATGCAAATAATTTCCACGCACAACTATTCGATCGTCTACTAGATCATCCTCCCTTTGATCCAACGAGCGCCAACACAAAATCACAATTCTATGAAACCAAAGCGCCACATGGAGAAAAAACAATTTGGTCACTCGTTAAGGAACAACACCAGAGTTTGATACCACTCATACAAGAAGCACGTCGAATCTGAATTCCAAACCTTCCACAATTTATCGACATCCTAACGTCACCTGCAGATGAATTGCTTCGACGCTACTTTGAATCGGAACCACTATTGTCATCATTAGCCATGGAATCAATCATTGGTGAATTTTCTGCTCCTAGTTCACCTGGATCTGCGTACGTGTTACTTCATCATGTCATGGGAGATGTTGGATTTGGAAGAGGTATTTGGGCTTTTGTACAAGGAGGAAACGGAGCGTTATCGGAAGCACTTGCTGATTCTTGCAAAGAGTTTGGTGTAGAAATACATACTGATGCTGGTGTTGATAAGATACTTGTAGATTGTCATGGAACTGCAGTTGGAGTCGTACTAGGTGATGATGCGAAAACAGAGATTCATGCCAAGTGTGTCATCTCGAACGTTGATCCATACACGACTTTACTCGGTTTGGTAGATGCCAAAGATCAAGATTTGCACTTACCACCATGGTACAAGCAACGGATACAAGATATCGACTATAGTTCTGCGACTTTTAAAGTCAATGTCGCAGTGAACAAGATTCCAGAGTTTACAGCGTACAATTCCAAACATAGAAACGCACAAGGTGCAGGTCACGAACATTTTGGTACAATTCATTTGTCTGAAACGATGCAAGAGATAGAAAACTCGTACAGTGATGCCAAATATAAATATAAACCATCCGATCGTCCAGTGTTTGAAATGACCATTCCAAGTGCTATGGATCCGACAATGGCTCCTCCAGGTCAACACGTTGTGCAATTCTTTTGTCAATACGCACCTTATGCGTTACCTGATGGACAATCATGGGATGATCCAGGTAGAAGAAATGCATTTGCGGAGAGTGTTTATAACATTGTTGAAGAATACGCACCTGGATTCAAAGAATCGATCATTGGTGAAGATCTATTAAGTCCTTTAGATTTGGAACGTGTTATTGGGTTACGTGGAGGACACATCTTCCATGGATCGATGAGACTTGATCAATTGTATTGTATGAGACCAGTGTATGGTGGTGGGTACAGCAGATACGAAACACCGATTAAAAACTTGTACTTGGCTGGTTCTGGAGCACATCCAGGTGGAGGAGTGATGGGTGCTGCAGGGAGAAACTGTAGTAACGTCATTTTACATAAAATATAAATTTTTATTCCATTTTTGCGAACATGGTTGGGTTCACACCACCTTCTTGCATTTTTGCAAACATTTCTGGATTCTTTTCCATAATCTTTTTCATCATGGCTTGGTTCTTTCGTTCCTCGCTAGTTGGTTGTCCTGTCTCTTTTGCTCTTTGATCGAACATCATCTTTTCAACAACCGATCTTGTTTCGTCGTCCAAATCGCTTAGTTTTGAACTTTCTGGATTGATTTTTCTTGTGTTAACCAAGGGTTCGCCGTTAACAACGCATCCCCACCATTCTTGTTGGTTTTGTTTGGTCAAATAAACAACGATTGCTTCTCCGTCTTCAATTTGCCATGTGCATTCTCCCTTTAAGACTGGCTTGAATAATTCGCCAGCTAGAATTGGTTCTTGACCTTTGAGACCGATTTTAATGCTAGTTGGTTTGAATTCTACAACTGCGTCACGACCACGAGTTCCCTTTGGTACTGGTACGGTTACAGTAACTTCTTTAAGATCCTGTCCCCAAGAATATTTTTCATGATCACAACCAAGACCCTTGTTTGGTACTATTTTGTGTTAAAAATTGATTAGGAACGTACGAAGCAAGTTCTTGTCTTCCTCTTCTTCTTGTGGTGTCTTGTGTTCTGATGACATTTGTTTGTTCCTGAAATTCCGGTTGTCTTGTTGTAACTGTGAAGTAAGCAAAGCAATAAAAGACTCTTTGAATGAATTTTAATGAGGCTCAGAAGAGCAGATGCTATCATCATAATTTTGTGGCAGCTCTTCCTTTTATATTATCGTCTTGCCTTTGCCAAAAAATGTACGGATTGAGTTGTAGTTTACAGCTTTCCTAACCATGTGCTACACGCCTAGCGTACCCGAGACTCAGGCTTTTACTGTCTGTGTAGCACGTCGCATTAACAATCACCGCAGTGATGTGCATCCTTCTGAGCGCCGCCCTGACTGAACAGGAGAGGACTTTCCACATGCACCATGCAACTTATTGAACGTTGCATCTAATGCCGCTGCCCAAGCCTCAATCGGTGATTTCGTACCACGTGAGATTGTTAGATCTACAACGAACACCAACTTACTTTTTACTCTGGTGTTTCGAACCCTCAAGGGAGATCTTAGCGACAACTCGGTGACCTGGAATGATCATCCACCACTGCATGCGCATTAGGGCACCATGACCAGACCCATCACCTCCTCGTGCCTTGATATATCCCACTTGACTTGACTTGCAGTTCCGGAGTGAATCGAACCCATGTCCTGTTGATTTGGTTGAGCAGTGCATTTCAGTACTTCACCCTCGCACTCTCACCATCGTAGTGTACATCTCGCCCAGACCTTCTTACTTTGGATCACCAGCATAGAGTTCTTCGGCTTGATGGTCATCTATTGGGTGACCCGATTTACCTATGGAAACATCAACTCTATTTCAAAATAATTGAAAACGCTAAACTGCGATTATGGAATAGAATGGTCAACCTGGTGTTTTCATAGCTACATCACGATCTTTAAGGGCTGCTTCGTTCTTATAGTGGCGTAAGTTGATGATGGTTAAAGAGTGTAATGCATGATGTGTTTCGAATTATTCTGTCGTATCATTCATTCGGTTTAAGTATCGTCGTGTAGGTTTTCATGTCATTTGCCGTGTGATATCGTACAATAAATTTGTCGGTTAAGAATAACGAAGTGACTCTATCTCGAAAACTACGTCTCCACAACTGCTCGTTATTTTTTCCTTCGTAGGTTTAACATTGTTGTTTACGTTACTGGTGAATATGTGTTCGTATTATGTGTTGCGACAAAATAAATTCGAATAATCAAAATGAAAGGTGCTTCTAATCGGTTTTGTTCTGGCACTGTTAGCACAATTTAAATGAAACTAACTATTCATAAAATTTTGCGATAATATTGCACCCTCACTCGTTACTTGGTAGGTCGTCTTTCTAGAATACGGGTGTGAAATCCTGGTGGTTTTATATTTGTTCTTTTTCCCTACTTCTCTTCTTTTACATCTGTTCGTTGCCGTACAAATAGGTACCACATTCCCCATGTAACAAATATCCCAACTCCTCCCAGCCATACTTTTACATCTTTCAAAGGTGATGGTAGTTTCGATTTAGGGCCGTTCGTTTGCGTGCTCGAAGTCTGTGGAGCTACGTCATGCGGCTGTAGTGGCTCGGCACGAAACTTTGCTGCTGTATGAAACCTTCTCACGTATCTTTGCATTTTTACGATTATTTTTAGCGGCTAACTCTGATTTCCAAATGATTCGTGTAAGTAGCTAAGTAGCACCAGATCAAGCTAGCAGTCCAGTTTGGAAGACATCAATACTCAACCCGTCAAACGCCATCAAGCGTGTCAGACCATCGAAAGTCGATAAAAAACCCGTTATGAGCTCACGCACTGTTGTGCTGGTGGCTATTGCAGCTTTCACACTAGTAGCAGCACAAAACACAACAACAGATACTCCAACACCAACAATCACAACAACACAAACACCAACACCAATCCCAACAAACAATACCCGAAATGGCACAGATATTACTCTTACACCTGCCAACATCGCACTGGGCGTAATTTTACCACAAATCGCAGGAGTGCTAAACGCAATCTTTATCTCATGCATCCCGCTATTGACAAATACTCTGCAAAAGTTCACATTGTGGAGCTTTGAGAATGTTTGGCTACCGTTCTCACTATTTGCGTTCTTTGTGTTCCCAGTAGTATCCTTCTTTGGAATCGTGCCAATATCCATGATGGCCGCATATGTCAATAGTACTTTTGATGTGTTGGATTGGATAGCTCCATGCTTTTTAATTGGATTCTTCGTTATACTGGGTATCTCATTCTATGCATGGGCAGTTTCCCTCAGTGGTGTTGGTATTGCATCTCTATTCGTGTTTGGTCTCTTCCCCATTGTCGCAACGTTTGTGAGCTGGGGTAAAGATGGAAGTATTGTAGTTCGATACTTGGGTAGCGATACTGTATCAATCGCACCCGCAATAGTTTTTACCATTGGAGCAGGAATTATCCTCATCGGCTTAGTGTTATCATTTGTCGCCACGATTTTCGCTGAAAAGCATCATCGTTATAAACGTGCTGAAATTCTTCAAGGTATTCTGCAAGATGCTGCCAAAGATACGGAACGATTGTCTGCCGACTCTCCCAAAGATGTTGACACCATTTCCGAAACGCGAGTAGCGATAACCTATTGGATAGGTATTGTTATGGCTATCGTTTCAGGATTGTGTTTCTTCCTAGTGAGTCTGGGTACATATGTTACTCCAGCACTACCATTAAAGCTTATGAACAATGGAGGAATGTCCTATTTCCAAGCCAAAGTCAGTATTACGACTATTGGATTGTCCATGGGATCGATTCCAGCTATGGGCCTAGCCATTGGTTTGTTGCTAGCAAAACGTAGTATTTTTCAATATGCTATTGCTAGCGGAGGTGCTGTTGCGTGTATTCATTGCAACAATTTCAAATGGATTCGTCTCGTTGGTCTAGGTGCGAGTATTACTGTATCAATACTATGGTACTACAGCTTCTTGATGATGCTATTTGCTGAAACGCAGCTTACTGCTCCTGCTCATCAAGCGACAATGGTTGGACTCCCTAACATGCAGTATGGACTCTACGCTCTTTGGACTGTAATTTTGACCTCTATCTTTTCTGGATTGTTTGGAGAGTACAAGTCAACAAAGACTCCAGAGCGTGTCATGATGCCAATATCCGTGGTTATTGTTGTTATTGGTCTGATACTCGTAAGCTATGGAGGGTATGCTGCAGATAAGATGTAGAGCTAGGCCTTGTGCCTAAAACACGTAGATATTAATAAAACAATTGTACAGTGATAGTAACTCCTTATGAATTTACCTTTTTAAGAATATTTGCTTTTGGAGAGCTAGCTTTTCGCTTGGCCTTCTCACAAAACTAGAAACGTATGAACGCACCAACAAGCGCACTCGATTTCATGGAACCGATGAAATTTCTAACCATGGGGGAGCATGAATACTCCGTAATATGGCAACGAATATTCAACTCGAAGAATAGTGATACAAAACAATCTAGAATCGATTCATTACTTTTGCTATCAAGATGTAAATACAAGCACGAGCTTTCACCGCGTCTATTCAACTTTTTGGAAGGGCTAATCAAATCGAATGCCGATGGGACAGATGGAGTTTCTTGCACAGCACTCTCCGTATTTAGTAACTTACTAGCGAATCCGCTATGCGAATTCTCCCAAGCATCAAAAGAGTTGGAGAGTTTGGTAAACGCAGTGATAACCTACGCTACCGCAAACGATTTTAAATTGACATATCGGCACGAAACAGACCCAATCGAGCCAATATTACTTAGATGTGTACAGTTAATGACTATGAAACTTTGTACAGAATACCGACAAAAGACTGCAACAAAATTTATACCATTCTTGTCCATTAAAGTCAAGAATGTGTTCTGTTGCACAATGCCAGTGCTAAGAGCTATAGCATGCTATTGTATAGAACCAAAACTCGTAATAGTGATGAGTGAAATGGGAATGGAAGCTCACCTACAACGTATGCTCAAGTCTAGAAGAGAAAACGATACTGACGTTCCATGCTTGAACTTTATTCTCAAAAGCTTAGAAGAAGTAAAATCAAATTCTTAAAACAAACACTTTGTATGTTTGAGCGATGCCTGTAACGCTTCTTTTGCATCGATATTAATATCACAACCTTGAAAACTTAGTGTAACTAGATGTATCAAATCACACCCTACTTTCGCGACATCTAAAACAGCATCGTTTGATATTCGACACTGTGACATGTTAAAAACAGAAATCCCACTGGTACAGTGTTCTAGCAGTACTGATCTTAGTGTTACATCAGTACACTGTGTACCAGCCACGTTCAATCCTTCTAGTCCATGCCCTAATTTCTTCGCCAGTACAACTATCGAAGTATCACCTATACCAGAGCATCGGTAAAAGTTCAATTGTCTCAAATTTGTACAATTTGATAGTTCCAGTACCGAAACATCGGTAATATTATTACATTCAGCAATGTCAACCTGTTGTAACAATCTACATGCCTTTGCTACTTGCATCAGTCCACGATCGCTTATTCTACTACATTTCGATAACATCAACGTACTCAAACTTGTAAATGTACTGATATGCGATAAACTATGATCTGTGATCTCTTTCGCCCAGTTCAAATTTAAACTTTCCAACTGAGGCATCTTGAGTGAACAAATAGCATCATCGGTCAAGTTGCACCACCATAACTGTAGTTTTACGAGGTTGGGGCATTCTAGCTGCTGTATACCAGCATCAGTAAGTCTCTTGCAACATGACAAATTCAAATTCCGAAGAGTTTTCGGTAAATACAAAATTAAAGAATCATCAATGGTGTCACATCCCCACAATGAAAGCGTAAAAAGTTGATTTTTCTGTAGTATAGGTACTAAATCTTTCGTTTTTATCGTTTTCCATTTACTAAGATCTAAGTACTCTAATCTTGTACAATTGTGCAGAATAGAAAGATTTCCCAAATCGCTCAGTCGGGCATCGAATCTTTTAACATTCATAAGAAAAGACCCATCGCTTATGTGTATTGTCTGTTTCATACTTGACAGTTCGAATTTTTCTAGTGTTGGTGGAGATTTTTCTAAAAGCGAAATGATGTTGTTTAACTTTAATTGTGAACATGAGTGTATCGAGAACGATGTGAGAGAATAATAGTCTCTTTCAAACGTTATTTCGCGTAAATCTCGTAGAAATCGAAGCGATAAGTGCTTTAATGAGTGTAATGGAAGATCTATTATTTGTACACCCGATTGATGTGATAATTCGAGTGATGTAAGCATCTGAAACGGTATATTCGCTACGAGTTGATCATTTCCATGTAAAATAACAATTGCTTTTCCCATAAAAATAGTATTCGGCGCTTTTGATGAACCCCTAACCACGCTTGTGCATTTTAACGAGCTGACAGCATGATACCACCTTTTACATACCAATGAACAAGTTCCATGAACCTGTTCTACGTCCTGGAAACACAGTATCGTTTCCAGTGCACCGTTAGAGAACATCGTATTTGTGTTTGTCCCAAGTTGACAAGTTGACTACGAACAAATTTATTCTCATAAAACACAAAGAGTAGATGTCAGGAAACGCCAAGTTGTATGGTGACGTACCAAGTGGTGTAGAGTCGCCACTAAAAAGATTAACTGCAGAACAACAAGAAACTATGGGCAAACTCAGAGAGATAGTCAGCAATTGGGAATTAGAAACTGCCGAAAGAGAATTCGTCACCGATATGTGCTTGTTTAGGTACTAAAACAGATCTTGTGGTGCTAATAATCTAGATATTTGAGTGGTCTACAGTGGGACCTCGAAAAAGCATCATCACAACTAAAAACAACGTTAGCTTGGAGAGCAGAGTACAAACCACAAAACATTAGACTAAAGGATTTGAAATTAGTCGCAGAAAGTGGCTGGTTATTCCATTTCGGTTTTGACAAAAACTCACGACCAATTATCTACTGTCTAATGGGCAAAGATACTGTCGAAAACACCGAAGAGAACAAACTACTCAAAGTATGTTCTATTTCATCACTAACAAACTAGTTTAAATATTTCGTCTACATTATGGAGAAGTGTTCGAAACGTATGCCAGACGGCGTGTACAACATTACTTGGATTATCGATTTGAAAGACAGTTCCTTGTCTATGAGCGTAGTCAAGAGTATGAAAGATATGTTCGTTCAATTGGGAGACTATTACACCGAAACAATGGCACGTTGTGTCGTAACAAATGTTGGTTTCACACTAAACTTGATATGGTCGTTTGTCAAACCATTCCTCGCCCAAGAAACTGTAGACAAGTTTAACTTAGTAAAAGGTGGTGACAAGGAAGCGTTTTACAGTGTCGCAGAAAAAGCATTGTTGCCAAAAGAGTTCTTTGGTGACTTGGCGTATACTTTCAATTTTGAAGAACTTGTTAAAGATGAGGAAAATGAATAAATATTACAATTTATAAACCCATAAAGTTACAAGTAGCGGTGAGAATAGTGGGTTAAACTCTGCTGCTTGTATTTGATTCACTATTTCGAAGCCTAGTCGTTCGCCTATGCGATGATTTGTTGGGTTTGTAGTCTGCATAGCTGCAACTTTGTATCCATGTTCACGAGCACGCTCTAAAGTTGTTTGTATTGTCCATGGTTGTATTCCTTGTCTGTAATAATCTTCATGTGTTGCTCCCAAGTCCATGTAGAGCGCTCTTCCAGGTCCATTTTTCTCGTTTTCGTCTTTCCACTTTCCACTTAAGGCACGTAGTAGTTTCATACTTTCTACTCTGTATTGAGAAAAGTTCATATTTGTCACATCGACTTTGTTACATAGGTCATGACTCACCATTGCGTGCGCGAGTCTATCTTTTACATCATCTGTAACGACAAAAGATATTTGTTCTGGTATTGACATATCGACTAGTTGTGAGACGTAAGGTTGCCAATCTTGTTCTAGTACTTTACCGGCATTTAGTGGGTTTTTTACAGCGAACGAGTGCGTGAGCAAATCTTTTGCTTCTTGTTTGTAGTACTGCTCTTCGAGAAGCGATAATGTGAGGTCACCTTTGCGTGCAATCACGACACGGTTACGGTTTCGAGAATAAAAGCGTAGGGCGTGGGTAAATCTACCTAAATGTTTTGTTCGGGTAACCATTTTGTAAGCAAAACAAAATTTTTATGAAACTTTTCAGTTCGTGATTTGTTTATTTTAAAACTTTCAGTTTCTTGTATTTGTTTGTGTGAGTGTAATACGTATATACTGATAATTTAATCATTTTCTCGTTCTGTTCTTCGTGTTTGAATAAATTCCAACTCTACTCTAAACACGTTCCAAACAAAACGTCTAAACAACTCCAAAAACACAACTGTCCATGTCATATACTCTTCAGCTACCGGTGTCAACTTGACATACGCTCGAATCAACAAAACAATCAACCACGCAGATCTCAAGATCAGATTCTCAATGATAGCAATGTAATACCATATTGGGTGGAACAACAACGTACCACGCAAATAAGTATTCCTCGTATCACCAAGATTTGAAAACAAGCCCCAATCTTTATAGATATCCCACACGTATTTGTAAACAGTTGAAATCAAGTTGGACAAGAACCACATGACGTACAAATGTCGCCACTCTGTTTTATCCATACCACTTCTACGATCAGCAAACGCTAGAAAGATTGGCACCATGGAACTAAAATACTTTCCTGCGTTTACCAACTGAGAGCTTACGTTTTTATCACGATAGGTGCGTATACATTGCATGAAACGACACCAAAGTGGAAACAAGTTTAGAATAGGAACACCTAGAGATCGTGTACTATAACACCAGGATTTGAATTGTTCTATAAAGTGAGCTGGATAGATACACATGATGAACTGTAGTTCAAACAAAACATCTGACATTGATGTAAGTTGATCAGCAAACCAAAGATCTTTGAATGTAACAGGGAACAGTGGCGCCATCGCGCATCGGTAAAGCGTGTTTAACACCCAAAACCGAATATTACCGAAGAAGTGCTCGGTAGGTAGTAGAAACCATACAATGATAATCACAAATAGTGCTATGGGGTGTAACCAACTTGATTCTAACCCAGGTACACCCATAGCATCGTACCCAACGCTTAATATGTATAGTAACATTGACGTAAAGACGAGCACGTATAGTGATAATGAAAATAACATGAACGACCATTTGCCACGCGAAGTGTCCATATCGAATAGAGTTTCGTATTGCATACCGTAGCTTTCAAAAATTCGCGCGTTAACTGCGATTAAAAAGAAAAATAAAACGGGAAAAATGGCAATACGATACATGTAAAACGATAGTGTGGAATAGTCCGGCGGCGCATCGTGTGGATATATGTTTTGGTACGCGTAGATACATGCAGCAGTTAGAACAACGGAGATAACGAGAAGCAAGCGAATTAATGACGCTTCTGTCATTTGTTCGCTTTCAGACGCTACGTTACGTCTTTTATCATGCTACATTGAGATGTCAAACATGTTAACGGTAACTGTACCTCGTCATTTGTTGTCATCAGCAATTGTTTGGTCAACGAAAGAGTTGTAAAAACAGTGTACAATACAGTTTATTTGTCGACGAGCTCTACCGTACTTTTATCGAGCGTTCCTCTATTAGCCGCCTAGATAATATAGTTTCGTTTTTGTCTTTAGATGAATTTGTATTTTGCTCTTTCTGCCCAGGTTGTGGTGGTGTAAGGAAACTTAGTCGTCGTAGTATTTGTTTTTGTTCTTCTTTCATTTCTTGTATAGTAGAAGCTACATCACTGGGTCCCTCATGTGACGTAGCGCTCATGTTGTTTGTTTTTGAAAATCTGAAATGCAACAATTGGCCTCCTCTTAAATTGGCTAGTACTTCTGTTTATTAGCAAAAGCTGCAGTCACTACTGTTGCATATCTAGCTATCCACATTACTTAAACAGGTTACGCTGTATTGATTGGGAGCAACAGATTCCGAAAGAAACACGATTTTTATACGTTAAACTTTACAGTCTAGCTATTGACAATAATTTTCTTTTCATAGACACGTTTGCTGAAAGCATCTATTGAGCTGCCCCTTGGCGAACGTGAAACAAGGCTGTAGTGTGCAAGGATATTTAGCAAGGAAGCAAGAGTAGTACTTACAAATGAGCCCTTTCACGAAAAAAGTGAAGTGTCTGCTGTCATAAAACAGCTACAAACAATAACGAGTGACCCATGAGCTGCAAGGGAGGCAACTCCACAACAAAACATGAACACCAACGAGAAGATAAGCTTCGCTGACATGCATAGTATGTTTATTTACGTTATGTTAACACTTTGCAGAACAACTACAAGAAATGGCTCCTATTAAGGAGAGCCCTAGACTTATAATTCATTCACCACGACAAGAAGAGGACACAAAAAACGTCAATATAACAGCTGTCAAAATTCAGTACGAGAATAAGCAGCAAGGGAGAGGTAGTGACATATCGCAGTTATTAAGCGAAATGAATTTACAACCAATATAGTTTATTTCTCATTCACAAATGCTTCAATACGATTATTTACTACGTCAGGAACCATATGCGTAACCCAATGATTCACATTATCCAAGTACTCAACACGTCCCTGTGTTGTGTATTGGTCAACACTTCTTTTCGCTACACTTTCATGTGCGAACTTATCGTCTCTTCCCCAAAGAACAAGCGTTGGAACTGTTACCTTCGCCAATCGCTTAGGACTTCCCCAAATGAGCTCTGGTACAATTTGCCGATACCAATTTAACATTCCCGTTGGATATGTAGTCCACAATTGTGTATACCTTGCAAAAATTGGTTTGCCCATGATACCCTGCTCGCCAAATTTATCAAAATCGCAACCTTTAAATACATCAACACCATCGCCTTTGAGAATGGATTTCTCTGGAATGACGGGTAACGTCATAAAGAACATGTACCAGCTACGTGGATCTTTCATGTGCTCTAAAAAGATTGCTGGATGAGGACAGTTGAGTATAATTAACTTGGTAACGAGCTCTGGGTGGTGTGAGGCAATGTTCCAGGCTACCATTCCTCCCCAGTCATGACCTACGACATAGGCAGATGGTTGCGATCCTAGTACATGTTTAAGAAGCGTTACAGCATCGTTTCGAATGTGAGTACTGATGATGTACTCCGTGGGTAAGCCTGGGCTGTATGATCCATTATAGCCACGTTGGTCAGGCGCTATGACGTGGTATCCTTTCTTTGCAAAGTATGCTATCTGCGAGTGCCACGTTAATAAAGCGCTTTCTGGAAAACCCTTTGTATTAAGTGAATGAAATCGATCTGCTTACATGTAAGAACAACATCACCGGAGGATCTTTAAGCTCTGGATTTTTAGCGTCGATATACTTGATGAATGATTTTTCTCCAGTGCTAATCGTTTTGTATTCAGCATAATCCGGTAATGGTGTAACATCTTTATCCGTGTATAAACTAACATCTAATGGAGCTGCTGGTATCGACAACGCGATGACGTTCAATAATATAAATAAACAAACTAGCGATGCAATAGTCTTGGCCACCGCAGCGAAGATTGTCTTCATCATTTGTGTTGGAATTTCTTGGCCAACTTTGCGCTGTTTTTGTAAATACTGAAAACTGACACAGACCATGCAAACAGAATCTGAATCCACTTCACTATTAGAAGGCTCTGTGCAAGTTAACGCAGAGTTAATAGATGACTACGGTGCGCCACCGTTACGAAAGAATCGCTTTCACGAGGTGATAAAAAGCATACCAACTTGGGATATCGTTGTCGGTGAAGATTTCTGGACATGTTACATAGGATTCATCGCATTTATAATCATAGTTCCTATCGCAGTTACAAATTCATCCACTATGCCCGCATTCACACCGTGGTTGTACAATTTGAAAGATTCGTTTGACGAGGACTTGGTTGTACAACTAGTAGTACTGTTTCTGTTCTCAATTACTATGGTTCTGATATCATTCAAGATAATGAAAAAACAAAACCTCAGCGCAGGATCCGTAACCGGATTCTTCATCATATTTTCTATTGCTCTTCTGTGTAAGATGCTAGGCGCCAATCGCGCATTAAAATCGTACGGGCTTGGTGACTCTGTATGGGCTATTCTAGCTGGTGCATTTATCACCAATTTGTACGTCCCATTCGGTAATGTTCTTCCAGAGTGGTTTAAATCGGTCATTACTGCCGAGTTTTACATCAAAATAAGTGTAGTGCTCTTAGCAGTCGATTTATCACTCTTTGTAAATGTAGGATACCGTGGACTCATGGTTACATGGATAGATACACCCATAGTAACATTCATAACATTCTTGATTGGATGGAAAGTTTTGCGACTTTGTCGTGAAGATGCAATTGTAAGTGCAGGAGGGTTAGCGATTTGTGGCTCGTCTGCAGCAACAGCGATCTCAAGTTCAGTGAAAGCTGACAAGAAAACAGCACCACTAACGATAGCGATCATGTCCTTCTTTACTGTTCCACTTATCCCTCTTATGCCCTTCTTTGTGCGCATTGTCGGTGGTATTAACGAGCGAGCAGCTGGAGCGTGGGCAGGAGGAAGTGTAGACAGCACTGGAGCTGTTATTGCAACTGCTGCGCTCATGGGTCAAAAAGCGCTAGAAACTGCTGCCATTTGCAAAATGATGCAAAACATTTTAATTGGGCCTTTTTGTTTAGCACTCACAGTGATCTGGACGAAACGATTTAACCCTAAAATCTTGTGGGAACGTTTTCCCAAGTTTGTTCTTGGGTTTATCGTGCTTTCATGCGTTATTTCTGTCTGTGTACCCGCACACCAACGTGTAGTGGCACAAAAAAGTACGTTTGTTATCTCAGAATGGTTCTCTACTCTTGGGTTTGTGTGCATTGGATTGGATTTGAATTTGAAGAAAGTTGTTACAGACATGAAAGGCAATGGAGCAAAATTCATTGTATTGTATATGATTGGACAGACATTGGATCTATTATCAACGTTTGGATGGGCATATTTATCCTTTTCAGTGATTCCAAATTGAAGAATAAGTTTAATCTGTAATAAACCGTTTCATAAAAATTAAATTGTAAAATAGCCAACTTGCACCAGTTCAAACAATGAACACAACACAGTACATCGATCGTCACTACACTAAGGTCGACACACCATGTGACTTATCCAGAGAAATCATTTTCGACGCACTGAAAGATCATCTCACGCACCTGGAACTCGAAGATGTTTTAAATATTTATATCTACGGAAGTAGACTCTACGGTACAGCAAAACAAGATAGCGACTACGATACAATGGTAGTACTCACTGATAAATCGTTCACGAACAAGGTCGTTCGACTCAACCCAAATGTCACAGCAATGAAGCCCGAAGAACGCAAAACAGGATTCATACAAGTCGAAAAAAATGGATTAAAGCTAGATATGACAACTTACAGTTTGGACCAATTCATTTACCGACTCAATACACTCTTTTTCCACGAGTCAACACAATTGTGGTTTCCTACAAATTTTAAAGTTGAAAGTTTTGATCCCATAATATATTGGAATACTTTTGACGAAAACAACAAACCAATTATCGAACTACCCATGCTACGAACGCGATTTACATTACGCGCAGAAGCAAATTGGAAAGAAGCGAGAAGGTTTTTCCAACAAGCATTAACGCACGAGTCGGAAGAGTTACGGCTGATCGATGTACACAAGGGCAAGAAAGGTATGATTAGCGTGATAAGAATGTACTTGATGTGCACGCAAATTGCAAAATATGGAAGAATTGTGGACTGGGCGTGTGCGAACAAGTTGATGGATCATGAATTTGTGATTGATCACCAGATGCAGGATTATCAATTATTTTATGATACGTTTAATGCATTTAGAATTGATGCAAGAAAAGAATTAGCAGAAATTGTTCCGTGGACTGTTAGTGGAGAAACAATTTAATACTTTTTAATCAGCATTTTGAAGTTTTATAAAAATTTTATAATTTATTAAATGTTCAAATTCTTTATAAAACTGCGTGAGAAGAGTTCTACTACTGAGCGTTAAATATCCATTGATCCATCATGTTTTCTTAAACAACGACTTGATTTTGGTGAAAAATCCCTGCTTTGGTCTTTCCAACATTTGTATTTCTTCCGTTTGCATAAAGTGACTTGAGATCTGCATGGGATACGCCATTTCTGTTTCCATGTAATGTTGGGAACTGTTATCCATGGGACCTCCTTTTGCATGTCCAGACGATTTCTTTGTGTTTCTTGACATGAGTTCTTCGAACGATGGAGCAGGTTCTGGTTCAGGCACATTTATTTCTGGAACAAAGTCATCAGGTAAATCTAAAACACGTTTTTCGTGTTTTTTCATAGCACCGATCTTGTGTGAGTCGGTAAAGCATTTGTTACACATGAACGACTCACAACCTATGCATTCTACATGCGCAACACCTCTACATCCTTCACATGCCAACGCACCTTCTGGTAGTGCACTATACTCACCTCGTTGCATTTTGTCGATTGTCTCTAACAAATGTTCCGTCGTAATTCTTGATTTTGGTTCTTTTTCCAACATATGCACCATTAATTGTGCCAAATCTTTCGAATATCCAAGTTGGTCAACAATTTCTTCAATTAACCCAATTTCAAAATTTTCTAAGGATAGAGCATCCATGTACATGTTTCTATCAAGTCGCAGAGAAATTAATTCATAGAAAATACAACCTAGAGACCAAACATCTGCAGAAAATTCATATTTTTTGTTACTTAGTACTTCTGGTGCCATGTACCGAAGAGTACCGGCGACAGTAGATAAAAAAGATTTTTCTAACTTTGTGACAAGTCCAAAATCACCAATGACGAGCGATTCTGAATTATTTGTTACGAAAATGTTTTGTGATTTCAAGTCACGGTGGATTAGACCCTTTGAGTGCAAGTGATGTACACCTTCTGTTAATTGTTTCATGAAAAGCAATATTTCTTGTTCATCGTAGTATTCTTCGTTCGCCTTACGTTTTTCTAACATGCGCAGCATGTCACCGTTCTCATAGTACTCCATTAGAATACAGAATTTTGTAGTTGTATTATTGTGAACGAACACGTCGAGATAATTGACCAAGCTTTCGTGTTTGATGTCTTTGACAGGTAGAACTTCTTGCATCGCTCTATTAAGTTCGATATCGTCCGTGCATTCTATCATTTTGAGAGCATATTCGTTTCCGGTTTTTGTATCGCGAACGAGATGTACGACACCGAATGCACCTTTTGCCAACTTTTTAACGAGTTCATATCGTTTGTTAAGTAGTGAAGAATCACCTATTACTTCTGCAGGAGATTCGTACAGTCCACTGCTTTCATCTGCGAACGATATACTTTCTGTGAAACTTATCGCGTTAGATAGCGGCACATTGTTTGGTGTTGTTTGTGTATTTGTAACACAATCGTTAGTGGTACTTGGTAGAACAGGTTTTTCAAGAGGGTTAGAGTTTGTAGTGGCGCTGTCGTACTCAACACCTTGTGCCTGAACTGCCATCATGTTGTTGTCAAACGTTTACAAGATTGGCAGTGCATTTATTTCTTTTTCGAAAGTTTCTGCACTTGTTGAGGCATTGGTTTCGCAGGAGCCTTTCTATTTGATCCTGTGAATCCTACATTAATTGGACCAGAGATCTGACGAATCATTTCATCATCATCGTCATCTGACTCGTACAAGTCGTCGTTAATTGATCCATCATCGTCATCTTCGTCCTCTTTATCCATGTAATCATAATTCAAGCTCTTTTTTGGAACATTTTCGAAAAACGTTGGCGTTGCTTCATCACTATTCTTTTTTCTTTCTTTTTTGGAACTCACTGCCATTGACTTTTTCTTTGGTTTCTCTTTCTCTCCAACATCTTCGTCATCGTATTTACTCTTTTGCTCCGAATAACTTTTTTCTTTTTTATCTCGTCGCATTGCACCCCAACTTGTTTCTGGTGCGTTCGAATCGATGACTAGTGGCGTAGGTTCTTTTTTCTTTTTCTTCTCCTTTTCATCCCAATCGATATTGGGTACATTTAGTGCAATCTTTTCGTGCTTTTTCATGGCACCAAATTTGTGTGAATCGGAAAAACAATTATTACATAAAAATGATTTGCAACCAACACATTCCACATGTGCTATTTTTCCACATTCACCTTCACACATCAAAGTATCTTCTTTTGTTTCCGAGTACTCTCCCTTTTGCATTTTCTCAATTCTTTTCAACACTTGTTCGGTAGTCACTCGTAACCCAGGTTGAATCTCAAACATGTCCACTAACAATCTTGATAAATCTTGCGAGTACCCCAATTGGTCTTTAATTTCTTTGATCAAATCTCGGTAAAAATCAGGTTTCGAGAAAACATCCATGTACATGTTACGATCAAGTCGTAACGTAAGTAGTTCATAAAAAATACATCCTAGAGACCACACATCAGCAGCATACTCATATTTCTTGTTTGATAACACTTCTGGAGCCATAAACCGTAACGTTCCTGCGACAGTTGACAAGAATGTTTTTTCTAGTTTTGTAACTAGACCAAAGTCACCAATAAATAATGATTTCTCGTTATTGGCAACGAATACATTTTGTGGTTTCAAATCTCGATGAATGAGTGTTTTCTGATGTAAATGGTGAACACCCTCGGCTAATTGTTTCATGTAGGATAATGCTTGCTTTTCATCAAAATATTCTTCTTTTGCAAATCGTTTTTCGATCATTTGTAACATGTCACCTTCCGAATAGTAATTCATTAATATACAAAATTTTGTGGTGACGGTACCGGTGCTGTCCTTATCTTCATGTACGAATACATCCAAGTACCTAACGAGTCCTTCATGACTAATATCTTTCACTGGAAAAACTTCTTGCATGGCGCGATTTAGTTCCATCATATCTGTACATTCGATCATTTTCAACGCATATTCATTTCCTGTTTTTGTATCTTTGACGAGTTGCACGACACCAAACGCTCCTCGGCCTATTCGACGAACTATTTCGTATCGTTTGTTCAATAGTCGCGAAGATGGTGATTCTGGTGTCGGTGTGGTGTACATGTCACTATAGTCATCGGAGAATGAAATAGATTCTTCTGTTCGACTTAAGGCACCACCATACGAACGTTCTGTTTTTTCGTTTAACGATGGAAGTTGTGGTGTGACAGAACGTTGGTCGGTGGCTTTTTGTGATTCGAATGAAGCCAGGTTTGGTTGTTCCGACACTGCAGATAATATAGAATCGTTTGTTGAGCGATTGGAAGGTACTGTTAATTGTTTTTGTGGCGTGAAAATATCATCATTGTCGTCGTTGGCTACGAGTCCATTGCGAAGTGGTGAACGAGGTCCGTGATCCATTTTTTGGGACATTGGCGACGAAGAAAAACCTCCACTCGAGTAACTTGACGAAATTGGTGCTTGTGTTCTTGTTTGTGCTCTTGAAATGTTAATTATCGAAATAGACTTACTTTGGTTTTTGTGAAAAATCTGGTGCTTCTGTTGGTACATACTTTGGTTTTTCTTGTCCAAATAAACCAGTTACAGAGTTCCATGCGTTGCTTAGGAACGATGTACTATTTGTCTGTTGTGGTGCAGGTGATTCTGTTTGCGACATTGGCTTCGTTCCATAAGAAAAAGGTGAATATTCAGTCGCGCTTGGTGTTGGCATGTTCCTCGTTGGTTTTTTCCCAAATATTGAACTTTTTTTTTTCATGTAACTATTATCGTAGGCAGTTGGTTGGGAAACGTTGGACATGGGCATTTCTGTCAAACTTTCTGTTGTATCTAAAAGGTCGTAAGAGGCCTGTTTTGTTACTGGTCCTCTGTACATACGAAGATCGTGCATACTATCTGTTGCTTCGTTCTGTTCAGTTTTGAACCTCATGGACATGACGTGGTGTTCAAAAATCGAAATATTTGGTTTACCACGATTACAAGCATTATATTGATGGACCATGCTTAATAAAAAGTTTTTTACTTTTCGCTGAAATCATTTAGCGTTGATGATTTGCGCTGTGACTTCTTTTGTCGTTTTTTGCGTAATAGTAAAAGAGTCTCGTGGAAAATGGTTCTATACTTGTCGATTAACAACATTTTTTGCAATTTTTCTTTCAAATAGTTTTCAACTTGATCAACTTGGTTAACTCTGTGTCTCTCTTGAAATTTGTTCGCCAACATGTTAACGTGGTTTCTAACTTTTCTTGCATTAACTATAACGTATCCTCGCTGAGCGTATTTGTTCAACTTTGGTAATTCTTTTTCCATCTCAAATGTTGGGTCGTCCAAAAACATTTCTACAGTGTCGTAATCTCTATTTCCAAACGCCGCTAGTAAAACTTTTATGTTATGCTCAAAGTACCCTCGTTCGTACAAAATTGCTGCGCATTCTCTGTTGCAAAGAAAGTAATCTGTCGTGTTTGATTTGTTAACATCTAGTAGCCAACGTATTAAGCCTTTCTTGTTATGTAACGCTAATAGCTGCATTGATTCTTTCATGTGAAGACGAAACCAGTCCAAAACATTTCTATTTGATCTATGTTTCTTTAGTATGTATAGTGTGTCGTAGGGAGTAAGGCTGGACATAAACTCGAACATTTCACTATATCTATTGTCACTTTCAAAGAATATGTCGATATTGGCGTATCGAGGAAATTTCGGATTTGTAGATACGCGAAAACCTTTCTTGCGACAACGCCATATTAAATCTATTCTTGGTGTCTTGTTTTTGTATAGTTTAGAAATGAATGTGTCTGGATCTGAAGCGATATGATTCAACAACAAATCAAAATAGGTTATAGATTCCAAATCGAAAATGTACTTCGCATAGCAATTCAGTGCAAGCTCGCATAATGACTTTTCAAAGTTCTTTGTGGCAATTGCTTTGTAGCAAAGGTCTAACCGATTAAATATAGTCAAGTTGGGAATGTCGTTAGCGTGAATTTGGGAAATGATGTTAGATTGCAGAAGCTGGTAAGCATATGTATTCAAAAGTGTAAGATTGAGAACTTCTGATAGCGAACAATACGACGCAACGATAGTAAGGGTGTCTGTTGGAAACATTCTGCTTCTGTTGCGGTCGGTCAACTTAGTAGAATTTTGTATGCAAGCAGCACAAGACTTTGACTATGTCGACGAAGACGCGATACAGGACGAATTACTCTGTAACCATATCTGCTTTCAACCACTGTGGAACCCAGTCATGCATAACAAATGTCACAACGCGTTTTGTCTGCAGTGTATAAAAAGCACCGAATATATTTGTCCATTATGTCGAAGTGGCTCTCGAAACGAATTTTATAAAGTAGAACTACGACCATTTATCGCAATGCTTGATAAAATACTCGTCAAATGTATATATTGTCAAAAAGAGTTCCCACGAGGTCAAGTTGACGAGCATAAACAATACTGTTTGATAACATGTCCGAATGGATGTGGAGAAACAATTACACGCGAAAATATGCACGCTCACGCACGTTTCTGCATGACCAGAGACGCCCAAATCGATTTTGCGTTTGGTTCAAACGGAAGATTCAAACAAGGCCGTATGGACAGTCCCTGTTGCGTCGCAATTGATCAAAACAACAACTTTTTAGTCACTGACAGTACAAATAACTGTGTTCATGTGTTTACCGAACTAGGAATCTTTGTTAAAAGTATAGGCAAGCAAAGTGCATTATTAGGCTTATTAGTCACGAGCGATGGTCGGTTTAGTGGTCCTACCGGTGTATTAATCGATCATTACGACAATATAGTCGTTGCCGACACCAAACATAACCGCATTATCATGTACGATAGCGATTGGAACTTTTTGCGAAAATTTGGTACAAAAGGAAATCAAGATAACGAGTATGATGCACCATGGGGACTCGCTATCGATCGTAGTAGCAGAATATTCGTCTCTGACATGAACAATCATCGCATTGTCGTTCTCGATACAAATGGAAAATTTTTGTCCGAATTTGGTCGTCATGGTTCAGCAACTGGTCAATTTAAAAAGCCAAAAGGTATCGCTATCTTGCATAATGAATCAATCATTGTAGTCGATAGTCACAATCACCGATTACAAATGTTCAATTTGGCAACATTTCAACATGTCAGAACAATTGGTCAAAAAGGTACAAAAGATGGACAATTCATGTATCCTAGTTGTGTGACTGTTGGACCGAATGGAACGATTATTGTATCGGATACTGAGAATAATCGTGTACAAATTTTTGATAGTAGAGGTGGTTTCTTGACGTATCTTTCGAGTAAGGAAGTGATTGAGAAACCTATTGGATTATGTGTGAATGATTACGGACATATTGTTGTGGTAAATAGTGCTACTTCTCGAATACTTGTAGTCAAATAAAATTTTTATAAAACTATGCAGTACCGGGATATTGAAAATGACAAAAACAAAACAATTTATAGACGACTTTCTAAGAACCTTGATAAGAATGCCAAAGCAGCTTCTGGTTTCACCAATGGTACCATGTGTCCTAGAAAAATTAGCAAAATCAGTAAGCAACGTACCAGCTCCTCTGATGGTAATAAAAGTCAAATTGGATTCGTGTTTGCGAATGAAACCACCAACAACACGACCTTGAGCAGAATCAACGTTCCATACTTTCCAATCATCAATGACTTTCAATCCCAATTTGTCAATACTTGCTTGAGTTCCCAATCCATTTACTACTGCATCAGTGTCACCACTGTATACCAAAATTCTGTATTTTGGTAACAATTTGCGGTAGAATGGTAACATGGAACGATATTCCCAATCATAGTTCTAGAAAATGTGAGTTGTGTGCGTGTTAACGTACTTGGTTAACTAAGTTACTGCAAACAGCCCATTTCAAAGATTCTTTTCTGGTAGCGTGTAGTGCTACTTTAACAGCATCAGAATTCATGTACTGTTCAGTAGCGCTATCAGGAACACAAGGAGAATCACGTGCAGCGTTGGAAGGTAACGCGCTAACACGTCTTCTGTACATGGTGAACAATGGATGAACAAAAGAATCAACGTTAGTATATGGTTCTTGGCTAATTGGAGTAACTGGACAAGTATCATACAAATAGTATGGATTCCAACCATTCAAATAGTTGAAAATATTGTTCAAAAATTTGGAGCATTCTGGATCCTTTTGGTGAGTATAAAAATCACCACGGCAGGCATTGTATCCAATATCATAATATGAAATTGGAATAATTGCGTGATCTTTCAAAAAGGGTGGAATACTATTGGCATCTTCAACATCATCAGTAACTCCGTTTCCGATCAACATGCCCTTCAAATTGATTTTTTGTTTGGCGGCAAGATTTCCTTGATCGATACGGTAGGCCAAAGTTGGGATGTAATGACCTGCGTAGGACTCTCCAGAAATGTAAAACTCGTGGTTTGCGAATTGTGGATACTTTTCGAAAAAGTTTAACAAGAAGTGGTAAGTGTCGTCTGCAGTTTTGTCGTCGTTCCACTTGGAGTAGTCTTCAGGATGTCCAGAGTACGAGAATCCGACACCGGCTGGAGCTTCCAAAAAGATGACATTGGCAACTTTGTTCCATGCGTGTGGGTTTGTGAACAAGGTTTTACCATCTGGGTTATTCATGAATGGTCCATTCTCAGTAAGCATGCCTTGGTGTAAGAATAAAGAAAAAATACATACCAGACAAGGAACTGCATCCTGGTCCACCGTTTAACCACAGTAAAACTGGGTCTTTGGCGGGGTTACGTTGTGACTCTGTGAACCAATAAAACAAGTTTCTGTTATTGGTAGTATTCGATTCCAAATAACCAGCATAGTGCTTGAAATTGATTTTATCAGTATATCCTGGCAAGGACATCACTTCGTCACTGTTCGCGTGTGCAAACGCAGTTACGAGAGTAACGGCTATGATGACTTTGAGCATGTTTGTTATCCGATTGACAGCGGAGAAACATCGCTTACAACTCAAACAATGACCGACAACATCACAGTACCAGAAGAGTTTGGCACAGTCGAAACTGGTGTTTATCGTTCTTCACTACCCAACGAACAGCATTTTTCGTTTTTACAGACCTTATCGATCAAAACGTTTCTATTTCTTTCGCAAGAAATACCAGTGAAATCACTACGTACATTTTTAACAAATGAAAAAATACAACTAGTACGTGCACGCCTAGTTATTAATTATTCAGGTTAATTTAGGACTTTCAATGTATCATCACCCAAACACGCTCCAACGTGGAATGCTAGCACCATCAAGTTGGAAACACTGTCGAGATGAGATCATACAAGAAGCATTATCGGTGATACTAAACAGAGAATCACATCCCGTGTTAATAGCTTGCACATCAGGTTTACATATGACCGGTACCGTCGTAGGATGTTTGCGTAGACTACAAAACTGGTCATTAACTAGTATTTTGGACGAATATGAATGCTTCGCAGGAAAACAATCACGATACAGTAACCAACAATTTATTGAACTTTTTGATCCTGATCTTGTACCATTGGCGCATCAACACTTGTTACCGTCTTGGTTTGTCACACAAAGAGAGTTGATGCGACAAGAAAAAGAAGAATTTCAACAATCGAGGCAAAGCATTATCACAAAAAGTAGCGAGATACAGTTGTTTGAAAAAGACAAACGGTTGGCGTTTCAAGTGTACTATTATTGTGAAGATGGACCTTTGATTTCAACAAAGAGTTCATTTACTGCTGATTCTGTTGTTGACGAAGAGGAAGATTAAAAATTGTTATCATAAAATTGCACCATTCGCTTACTCCTGTGCTAGAGATGTGTTTCATAAAAATTATTTGTAAAAATTAGCAACGACACATGAACGGTTCTAGTGAGGCCACACACGGTGTTATCATGATGGATGAAGATACCACGACATACACAGCACGAAACGATAAACCACTTTCGCAGTACACGCATGAAGAGTTACACGATGCATATAAAAAAGCACTAATGGACGAACGTGATCGTAGAATTCAAACTCAAGATAATTTATACACGTACACCAAAAAGATGGAAAAACTGCAGAAACAATTGTTCGAAAAAGTAGAAAATAATAATTTATTAACTCGAGTTAGGATCAAGCGCTTGTCCATATCGCAAATGAAAACAAATCGTTACAGGAAAAATTAATATTCATGGAAGAGTTACAGGAGCAAACAGCACCACAAACAAAGAACAAGCGATTCACAATGGATACGCGGAGAACGAGTAGTAGCGAATTTGATATACCAGTTGGTTCTTATAGTGGTTCTTCACCACAAGAATCACCAAGAAAAAGTATGGACAAAAAGAGTTTGAGCAATCTACTCGCAACGTTACCAAATTTTGGAAGAATAGAAAATGAGAACAGCAAGTAAGTCGTAACAGTTAGATTAACAAATAGACTCCAGTTGGAAAAGATTCAAATGCTAGAAGTACGACTCAAAGAACGTGATGAAAAATTGATAGAATCACAAACACTTGCCAGTTCTCGCGATCAACATATAGAAGATTTGAAAGCAAAATTACAAGTCGCACGTGAAAAAATAGAACATTTTACCAGCGAAAATAAGCGATTGTCCCATACTTCAGACTCGTTAGAAAAAGAAAAGAACGATTTGACAAATCAACTACAAATAGCCCAAAAACAAGCAGAAACATTCGAAAAGCGCGTCAAAGAGTTGGAAATCGAATTATCAAATGCAAAAGAACAAATAACACAACTATCAGAATCAAATACAAAGAATGAAGAAACGATCGCGCAAATGAGTGATAAACTAGTTCGACTAAAAGGAGAGATGAGCATTGTCAAATTACAGTTACGAAAATTCAACGTTCGACGCGTTCGTAGTTATTTGCCAAGTGTTGAAGCAGTACTCGTACTTCACAAAAATCCACAAAATGGATTGTTAATGTTTAGTATGGAAGTCGGTGGCGTTCCTCACTTGGTTGTTCCTATGACTGCTATACTTGATGTTCAAGCCGATGAAGTTCATGTGAAACGATTCCATATTCGATTCCCAAATAACAAAACAGAAACATTTGAAAGTAACGAACTTAAAGAAATCATGACAACGTTGAAAGAATTTCAAGGCGCTGCAATTGATGAAAATGGAGTGCATACGCCGGTAGGAACGACATCTTCACCTACAAAATCATTTAGATTGAGAAATGCAAGAAAGTAATTTTTTATCCTCGTTTTGCTCTTATTTCTGCTTTTTTGCCGTAGGTAAGAATGGTACCAACTCCAGGTTCCAATTTTCGCATCAACGTTAGTAGATTGTCCAAATCCATGGCGGATTGAGGTAACAACGGTAAAACCATTCGAATAATCATAGTGTGAACTAGTCCAAATGCTTTTTCGAAAATATTTGCTTGTAAATTATAATGATCACGAATATGTTTTGGAATAATTCTTTTTGCCAATGGAGCGTTGATTCTTGATGTAATTCTAAATGATAATGGGCCTTTAGTCGGGTACAACATTTCTCTTGTCAATCGTAACGAATCTGGAGTAGGTTCCAACTCTTTTAATTTTTCTTCCATCATTACTAAAAACTCGGGATACGTTGGCGGATAGCATTCTTCAGTTTCCAAGAATTTCTTTCCAATAACGACCATTCTTTGGTAAACATTCTCTTTTGCTTTCTCATGAACAGGATAAGTAAAATAATTTACAGGTGGAAGTTCCGCGTAAATAATCGTACACCACACCCAAAACCGATTCATTTTGCTGAAACCGTACGACAAACCATCAATTATTTGAGGTTGCATTTTTGCATGTACTCCATGATAATACCTAAGTACTCGGCGTAATTGGTCAGACTCTTTTCGTTCCGTTTCTAACGCGTCCAAATGCGGAGTAGTAACAGCACGTAAGAATTCCATTGTATGTACTAATCGTTTGACTGGTTTGTCGAATAATCCCATACCGTGCATAAGCAGTCCTCGTGCTCCTGCTGCATCGGCTACTTGCATTAGAATTGTAGGTTGAGCTCCGATGATATTGAACACGGCATTATTGCCTAGTATTTGATGTATTTTGTAGGCATTTGTTTCGTCAACATAGTATAAATAAATGTGTATTCCGACGAAAATACGTATCATCAGAAAAGCAATGAGAGTACTAAGTAAATATTCATTGAATCCAAAGATAAGCCAATGGCCGGACAGTACGACTCTGAGTTGTTAGATCGATCTACTGAAACTACTTACGATGTGTACAACAGCGATTGCTGCACGTACCAAACTAACTGTTCTTTGTTCATCATTCTGTTTTACCAACTTTGTTACAACTCAAAACCAGGCATGAAATTCAACACTCTATTTCTGTCGATTTGCTGCAAACCGTGATCTGGTGTACGATCGTAACCAATTCTTTACCTTTAGTGTAGCAAGTTTGTTAGCACTTGTGTAATTTAATGGACAGCACGTAACTAGAGACGCATAACATAGTCCATAATGAAATAAATCAACTATCCAACATTTATTTCCAATAATGCTTTCATTTCCTCAGCGAGGTGTTTGATTTTTTCTGCTACGCTTTCTTTTTTCATGAAAGCAACGCAGTGTCCTTGTTGTTTATGCTGCACAACTTCCTCCTTTGTCTTACAAATATATACACTTTTACTGCACTTGTAGCAATGCACAGATTCCCGATCTTTATTCACATCTTCAAAGAAGAATAATAAATTCTCGTACTCTAGCGGACAATTCAATTTGATGTCGTCACAGTTCTCAATAAAGTGGAGATTCTGAATATAATGTTTTGAAAGAATTAATTTTTGTCTTCTACTGTACAAGCGAACCCAATTCTTGACGTTAATGTCGTGCTGTAGGTCCCACTGGCGTAATGAAAGCATTTTCCAAATTGTATTTGTTCTTACGTGATGGTCATTCGTTTCTTGGTTGATATCGGTGCGGTGTGGTTTCGCTGTTCCTTGCATGAGAAGCGTGTACCATCGCCTCGATGTTAGCGACAATGTAAATGCTATTTGCGTACTATCTACAGTGTATTCGAGAATCAGCATTGATATATCATCTGGTAGTATGTCTGTGATGGTAACCATGTGACTTTTTGATTGTATTCCGGAACCATTGTCGATTACGTTACCCATCTTTCTAATTATAATTGTTTGAAGCTTTTCACGCTAGTTAGAAGGCACACTAGATGCTGCAACGTCACTTGTTCTCGTTTGTTCACGTGTCAAACTTACAAAATGTTTGCCAACTTTCTCAGTTGGACCACGCGATACAAACCTAACGTTGCGCATCCACTCGCTCCTCTATTCGAAGAACCTCACGCAAATGATATTTTAACTCACGTCGCAACGTTTCTAGACGGATATGACGTCAATGTTTTCGCGAGAATTAATACAAACACTGCTAATTGGTTAAATCTATACAAGGAACAGATTTATCAAGATCTTCTGCGACAGGAATATAAAATCGAGAAAAGAGGAACATCATCAGAGTTATTTTCACTTTATTTTATGAAAAAACGGTTTTTAAAAAGTAAATGGACAACAACAGAGAAGGTAGATACCGTAACAATCCCAATTAAAACGAAAACAAAACCAAAAGATGTACCAATGTCAAGTTGTACCTTTTTAAAAAAGAGTCCAAGAAAGATTTCTCGTTACTCGTCTCTATCAGAAGATGAACGTTGGTTACACGAAGTGCTCACCAACAACACTGCCTACATTCTATTTTCACATTTCCACGATGGAAGTTTCCACCTACTCAACACGCGCACAAAAAAAATCGAAAGAACATACGCAGGTCACACAAGCTCCGTTCTCGACATCCAACTCATGTGCCACAACTCGAGCACTATCGCAACATCACCAGTTGGCTTAGGACAACAACTAAACACACAATCAGTGAACACTAGTTCCTCACTATTTAACGATCGAATTATTAGCGCAAGTAACGATAAGACAGTACGTGTTTGGAACATGATGAATGGTGTTTGTATGTCAGTGATGACTGGTCACACTAGTGCTATTTATAGCGTTCGATGTACAAATGATTTGAAACGAGCAGTAACGGCAAGTCATGATAAATCGATACGTCTTTGGGAGATACAAACGGGAGTGTGTTTACAAGTATTCGATCAAGCGCATGAAAATATCATTTACAGTCTACGTTTCGATGGAGAGTCAACCATTGCAAGTTGTAGTAAAGATGGTTCTATAAAACTATGGAAATTGCAAGAAGATGAAATTCAAGAAACGTACAAGTATGAAGTAAAAGATGCTGATAACGCAAATGCGTTAGTACCAATCTATTGTATGGACATGTATGAGAATATGATCGCTTTTGGCGATAAAATGGGTACTGTACGATTCATGAATGTGAAAACAAAAGAAATTGTGCAAGAACATGTTGGTCAAGGTGAACAAAGTTCTAGTGCTCGTATTATACTCGATGCAGTAAAATGTGTTGTAGCAGGTACAGATAACATTATCAGAGTGTACGACGCAACTACAAAAACGTTAGTGCGAAGTGGTGTATCTACAAACGAAGCTGTTTCGCTTACAAACAATTTTTGTATGGCAGTTGGTGAAAACCCACACGTAGATGATCAGTATCTTGTAAGTGCCGACGCAACAGGAAATATTTGCATACTAAACTTTTAAATATATTTATGATGTTGATGTGCTCTCATCCATGGTTGTAAGAAAATTGCAGTAACAGCACATAGCGAGATGCCAACGCTATTAGCAACACTAGTTAATCCCAAACTAAATTCTTTGTACTTGTCATCTACTTGTGCGGAAAGTAAATAGAAAGCGTTTACATATGTTGCACCACCCATGAGTCCTTCGAAGAAAATTATTGGAATGATGAACCATATCGCTGGTATGATTCTAAAGTATGCATCGATGAACAATATTACAAAATTGATGCATTGCAGAACAGCTGGTAGCCATAGTCTTTTGATAGGGAAAAAATCTTGTACATTAGTAACAACAACTAGAAAAACTTACTCACAGAGGAGCGACTAACAAACACTCCAACTTGATACGTAAACTGGTAGTAAACATATTGATCTTCGATAGCAATTAAACCCAATCTAAATTTCAAATTTGGAAAAAGCGATTGGTTGATCAAGTATTCTGAAAAGTAGACTACTAACAATGGTATCATGTACCGAAGTAGAAATGGTACATATCTAAGACGTTCCATCATGGTTAACGGTACATGGTGCTCACTTTCAACTTGTACTTTACCACTACCTCGGGCACAGAACCCACCAAGTGCGTGCTTTCCAGTCATCAAGAAATATGAACTCAAAATGAGTAACAAGTTGAGTGGAGTGCAAATAAGTAACACTTGCTTGGGTGTTAGTCCAAGCCAACCTTTTAACACGAGGTACGAAAGTGAACCTACAATACCGGCACCTCCTGTGCCACTACTCCATGCGCTGACTGTGTTTTTGTGGTAGTACGAGCTCATCGCTAGGAATGTTATCTCACCACCGCCACATGCGATACTCGCTAGAATGACACCTGCTAGTTTGGCATAGATGTCACTAAACCATGCAACGACTTGGAAAGCAAGACACGCGAGTAAAAAGAGTATGAACACGCGCAAACTGTGGTGTGAGAAGGTGAGATAAAAAAACGCTACTTGTATGGAATCAAATGCATGAAAAATGGTGCAATAATTTGCATAATTAAACTAGGTACGATTTCGCACAGTAAAACAACTCCTGTGTATCCCTAAAAGCGTGAATATTGAGTATGCGTCGAATTACTGAAACTAGATCTTCTGCTGCCGTTAGGAAAATTACGTAACCGAAATTATTCATCAGTCCACAGATAAAAAACGCTATTAAATCACGTGGATGTGCTTTTTCGTGTTTTTGTTTAGGTTTGTGCGAAACTAGGCCCTCCTCTTCCTGAATAGGCTCATCTGACATCGGTGTAGCAATTCTTTCTATTGGAGTATCGTATTCTGGAGTCTGAGCTCCTATCATGTTAATTTGAAACAATCGTCAGGTTGAGTAAAGTTACAAAACAAGTCACACAGTTCAAATTAACTGGGTCACACGACGGTACTCAATAAGTTGGTTCAGATGTTGTGAGAGCTAACCATATAGCGAGTAGAGTTGTAAAAGGTTGACCACCCGTTAGAAATGCAAAACTTGACACGTGCGTTCTGTCTGATTGCTCTTGTCTTGTGCTCAGTAGTAGTTGCCGACGAAGCACTAAAAGTTGTTGATAACAGTGGAGCAGCTATTGGTATTAACCCAGCAGAGTTCCAAGCACCTGAATCAAAAGACGTGTTCCACAAGAAATGCGAATTTGCAACAAAAGATAAGATAGTGTGATGTCGCCATTAAGAAACAGTTATTTGGACAACAATTCAACGTTGAGGCAATGTTCTCTGTCAAAGCAGACTTACTAAAGATGACAACTCAAACCACAGTACAACTACGCAAAGCCTACGAACCAATATATGACAAATTGTTGACATTCAAAGAGTTAGAGAAAACACCACAATGTTTCGAAGTATCTAAAGTCACTGTTTGCCTACACTACACTGACGTAAACTGGAATCCACCAGAATGTTTCAGGGCCAAGTTATCACTTGCCTTAAAGCTTGGTGAGGGTCAAGAATTGACACTAATGGAACCACAAAAAATCTGGTTCGGTGACGAAAAAGCCTGTTAAGATCACAATAAATCTGTACCTTGTTAAACGAGTAACGCAGTGATCATACGTGCCTCGGTCTTTGTAATTGTCCTATTTGTTGAAAAAGCTTGGGTGTCAGCATGCTCCGCAAGAGGAAAGACAAGCGTTTTGACCTCTTGCTACTGCAAGAAGGTGAAATTTATTACCAAGATTTTGCCTGCACACTATACGCCAACAAAACTGGGAGGTTTGTACCATCAATCTTTTTTTGAATATTGTAGAACGAAAACAGGAGGACGATTACATTTTTGCTCGCATTCTCTATTTTTCGTACCAGATGATACACGTGCAGCGATTCTCTGCTTTTTATTTGACAAGTTTACATCCGATATCAAACCTTTTGTACCACAAAGCGATGCTTTCCGACCACACAACAAGGTACGATACTAATACACTTTTTCACCCATCTATTAGGATAACATGTTCAGTTTCAACATTAAATCAGTCACAGAGATGAAAAAGCAAAACAAATGTCATCCATATAACGTGCGACCTGTATGTTGAATCTGATGTTGCTCACAAACCTAGAACACGGACGAAATAATTTTTGGACTTACATTTTTAACAACACAACAATTTATTGGGAAAGTCGCTCCTATACAACAACTTTGGACACAAAACTTGCACACAAATACCATCGTCGACAAGTATGAAAGATCAAACCATATATTAACTGTTCCATAGGTTAAAACAGATCTATGAAGCAGAACACGAGGATTTTACTTTTGATGTTACGTGGATGGAAGATTTTAGAGAACAAAAACTACAAGAGCTGAATTGTACACGCGTAAATCCACTACTTGATACTCGTGGAAGATTATTAGTCACAAACGAACGGATCTATTTCCAACCTTTTAGCACGATAAGCTCGAAACCAGTCAAAGTACGTCGAACAGTATACTGTTAACATGTAGAAATTCAACTTGCGCGATATTACTCGAATAGTGAAGAGGAGACATACTCTGCGGCAGACAGGTATTGAAATATACTTTAAGAACAATAGAAGTATCTTTTTCGCGTTTAAAAAGTAAGACTTATGCATACGACTCACAAAATAGTCAATCAGAGCGAGATAGAGTGTTCATGACATTACTGAAACAACCATGTATGTTTTTCGAGAACTATTTTCTCACATTTTAGCGTTGTCAAACATTTCCATGAACGATCAAGGAAACATGACACTCAAGTGGCAAAATGGACTTATTTCCAATTTTGATTACTTGTTATACATTAACTTTATCGCAGATAGGTAAACTAATACCATTCACGCTAACCATTCCTAGATCCTTTAACGATTTAACACAATATCCAGTCATGCCATGGGTTATCCAAGACTATGAAAGCGATACACTCAATTTATCAGATCCAAGTATGTTCTCTATTCTTCACTAACAATAGAAACTTTCCGTGATTTATCCAAACCAATTGGTGCACTCAATCCAACACGTTTAGAAAACTATCGCGAACGATTCAAACATATGGCAGGTGGAGATGATCCAAGTTTTTTGTACGGAACGCATTACAGCACTCCAGGATACGTACTTTTCTATTTGGTACGACAAGTCCCAGAATACATGTTACGTTTGCAAAACGGAAGATTCGACGCTCCCGATCGACAATTTTATTCGATGCAAGGAACGTGGAAATCTGTACTTACTGGATACGCAGATGTAAAAGAGTTAATTCCAGAGTTTTATCACTCTACAGGAGAGTTTTTACTAAATTCACAACACTTGGATTTGGGAACACAATCAAGTATGCGACGCGTTCATCATGTTGTACTTCCTCCATGGGCATCCGATGAAAAAGATTTTATTTACAAAAATCGACAAGCGTTGGAAAGTCAATACGTCAGTGATCACTTGCATGAATGGATCGATTTAATATTCGGATACAAACAACGTGGAGAAGAAGCAATCAAAGCAGATAACGTATTCTATCACTTGACGTATGAAGGTGCAGTCAATTTGGACTCTATTTCGGATCCTAATATGAGGAATTCTGTCATTGCGCAAGTAAGAGAGTTTGGACAAACACCAAAACAAGTTTTCACAACTCCACATCCGAAAAGAAAAGTAAAAAGTGAAGTACCAAGTATGGAAGATGTAACATCATCAAACGTGATTTCATTGGATCCTATTGCTGCACTAAGTGGAAACAATGAAATCAAAATGGAAAAATCAACAGTGACCAAATTACCATCACCTGTTCGAGTGGAAGAATTCGATATTAACAATTTACTCACTACTGATTTTAATCGAAAATCTTCGTATATTCGTACAGAAGAGAAAGTGTTATCTCCATCAAGACGGAAAAAAGATCCCTTTCCAGAATCAACTCCCATCGTACCAGATGGTGTATTCAAAAAGTTGACCAAAATGAGCAAAGATCAATCGATCAAATTACACAAAGAGTATGTTATCAATTACAAACTAACATCAAGTAAAATTAGTAGTATCGTTGTCCTGCCTGATCAACGCATCATTACAACGTCACATGATGCGACAGTTAAAGTTTACTCAACTGAAACAAAGAGACAACTACGAAGAATTTCTGATTTTGGAGAAGTTTCACTTACAAGTGGTGTCATGCATGAAGGAATTTTATTTGTATCTTCGTATGATAATAGCATGTATGTTTTCGCTTGTTCAAAAATACTCATTCTCTAGTTATGCGTATTCGATAGAATATGGTAGAATTTTAGATACGTTATCAGCTCATGAAGATGCTGTTTCCAAAATTGAAATTCATTCTGGTAACATGTTGAGTACAAGTTGGGATAATTATGCCAAATTGTGGAAATGCACAAAAACAGGTTTTAACAAGACACCATTGTGGCAACATCAAACTGATGATGCCATATGGTGCAGTAATTTTGACTCTACTGGTAATCTTGGTGCTATTGGTACCGAAAGTGGTGACATTGTTGTTTTTGATGTTCGTGCCAAAAAACCATTATTTGAATTTACTGGTCACATGGATTCCATTACCGATATTTCATTTGTTGGAAAGAATTCCCAACAAATCATCACTTGTTCTAAAGATAAAACGGTTAAACAGTTCACAACAAGTGGTCAAGAAATTAAAACATTCCAATCCAAACATAATGAATCTATTCGTTGTTTGGCAACGGATGGAAGTAGTATTGTTTGTGGTGGCGATTCTGGAATTGTGAACATGTGGGGTATGGACGGAAACTCGTTAGTAGATCAAGATTTTGTTGCAGGAAGTGCAATTACGAGTTTAACGGTAGTGCCCGATGGCAGTAGTTTATCTGTTGGAACATCGGATGGCGATTTATTGTATTTTAAATGTTAGTAACATAAATTGAAGTTATTAATGCTAAATGTGTACAAATTATGATAGGTTTTATTTACACCATCGTGTGAACTATGCTTTCTATTTCTTCCACGTCGAGCTTCAAGTGAAACCCTAAAGGTGCATAACTCTCTGTTATCATAGAAACTTCCGCATCTTCTGCTTCATCCCATTGGTAATATTCTTCAAGTATGGGTCCGTCAAAGGTTTCTATTTCGTTGCGTTTAACCTTGGGTCTGCCTCTCTTCGCGACACCAGTGAGTTTTGTTTTTGGAGGAGTTTTGTTATAGGGTAATCCTTTTTGGAAAATCTCATGGATCTCATTCTGCAACTCTGCTATCTTTACAGAGGCTCTACTATGTTGTTCGTTGTCTTGCATACCCGCAGCCTCTTTGAGTGCAAAAATATTTTCTTGCAAATATCTAATTCTCCTGTACGGCCACCTAACAATATTCATTGATCGACATAGACGCTTCAAATAACTTTCGCTAACCTATAAAAATTTAGTGTTAAAATTTGTGTACCCCCAACGTGAGTGCAGCTATGGATATGGGAACATCAAAATGCTTGGCAATAGAAACGAAGCTAAGATTCTTGAAGTTACTGACACCATACACTCTCTTCTCTGCTGTGTGCTGCTTCATTGCGTACCTGTTCACTTCGATTTTTGACAACACCCAAAATCTATGCCTTGCCTGAAATACTTTCTTTACATAGTACGCCTCAAGAACAGAATAAATAAAGTCCAGATGTAATTTCATTATTACTAAGTTAATACAAGCGTTAAGCGAAAGGTGACAATAGGTGACATATCTGGCTTGCTTTAGCATCGGACGACTATTTTTATAAAGTGATAGCATATCCTCACTGTAAGATTTTACCACTGTGAGCACAGCTGACTCACATCACAAAGAAAAAGTACTCTTTGAGAAGACACCCAATACGACGCATTAGTAAATAAAATATTTAAAGTTAAGGGGTTAGCTATTTACTTAGTCATAGAGGGTCCTCACTGTGTTTTGCAGCCCCTCGTTTTTACTGCTTCACTGTTGTGCTGAGAATAACGTTGAACAGCAACACTAATCGCCGATGAAGGTACAGCTCTAATACCCCGCATCTGTTTGGCAGAGCATTCGATGTATCCAGCACAACCACATTCTTTGGCAGCAAGACTTCCAATGTCCGTAGGTATCGAATCTTGTCCACTTCTGTGTAGCTCGTCAATTGTTTGTCCATCCTCCCTCAGATCAAACTTTGTCCCACAAAGAATATATTGCGCATCAGGTGCATTTTCACGAACTTCTGGTAACCACACTGATAACGCGTTCTTAAATGATTCGGGATCAACAACAGAAAAACAAACAAGAAAAACATCAGTGTCTGGATATGACATTACTCGCAGATTTTTCTCATACGCAGTAGAATCTACAAGGTGTTAGCTTTTGAACAAACATACTCCACAGCGTGTAACCAACAGGTTGACCACCATACATGACACTAAAATAATTATTGCCGTAACACACAGGGATGTACTCTGCTTTGATTTTAAAATTGCCCCAGAGTACAGCATGCTCTAGTGTCCAACATCCGACACCTCTATCTCCTACGAATACAATCTTTACATTCAAATCAAATTCGCTTTTTGGAAGCTCAATTTCTTTTGGAATTCCGAAAGGCTTGTCGTTCCTTGGTACAGCGTGATTCATACACAATTGTTTATAATATTCATCAATGTTGGCTAATCGTCGGAATTTGTTTCGTCTTATTCCACCTATTACTAATGGACCATTTTGTGTTATACTAACTGTTCCAAATACGCAACCATTCTCGAAAGGTTTACCCTCGACAATTTTCCACTCTTCGTTTTCTTCTCGGAGTAATAAAGTGTTATTATCGTACTCGTAGTCACATCCACCAGCAATGTAAATATTCCCAAACGTGTTGTAGGAACAATGTCCAAAACGTGCTTCTGGGAGTGGAGAACACTCGCGCACAGTGTAGTTGTTTAAATTAATTTCGAATACACTCTTGAGTGCTTGTTTCTTGTGATTACATCCTCCGATGATTAACAATAGTCCTGTATCTGGGAACAGTTCTGACGTATGGTGAAACCGTTCTGGAATAGTTGGTAACTGATGTTTGGGTAGCCAGTGATTTGTTACAAGGTCTAACGTGTACATGTTGTTATCACAGAAACCTTCATTATCGTATCCTCCATACACGTACATATTATCTTGCCATAATACTGCTGTATGTCCGTATCTTGGTGTTGGTTGGTTTTCATTCGAGTTTGTGATGATTCTACTCCACTTTTCTGTTTGTATGTTAAACTCGTGAACGTCATTTAAATATCCATTTTCTTTTCCACCGAAAATAATTAATTTCTGTTTGTATAAAATAGCAGAGTGAAAGTTGCGCTCCATTGGTGCGTTTTGCGCTTTGATTTCTGACCATTGCGAAGTTGTGAATAACGCGTTCGTAGGTTCAGGACCTTCTTCTGTTTCAAACGCTCCTCCAAAAACTAATAGCGAATCAAAGTACTGTGTGCCCGAACTTTAGTATTTGTGCCGTTGTTTGCGTAGTTTTGTGACACGCTCGCCACACCTCACCATATCATAGTTTTATTTAAATGTTCGTCACAGCGGACTTGGGTGACTACTGCAGATGGCAAGTGTTGCAATAGTGCTGTACCCAAAGAACATTTTGGATCGATCAATTGACCAACATCTAATCATCAAACAGTATGACGCAGCGATATTTCTTTTGGGTAAGAGATAGTCATATTCTCTAGATTTGTTAAACACTTAAATTTTTCAACATTTTGATGAAAACATTAGTTTTTAAGTCGTGAACTAAAGTTCACGCTTCTAAGACCATTGTTATACTTAAATGGGCAGGATGAAGGCTGCGCAGGATTTAAGAAGAGGGACAAAGCTGTCATCCAAAATACAAAACAGGACACCCTTACAATGTGAGGCTGCACGCAAAAACCTGCCTGACAGCATAAATAGAACCTTAAAATGCTGCCCAATCAACAAAAAAATCGCAAATGTCAGTACAACCATCACTACGCATCGTTTCAACAAGCGATGACTCGGGACCAGCAAATGTACTTTCACTCCCAGAAAACGTTGGTCTAGAAGTGGACGTACACAACCCAACAAATAAGGCAGTAAAATTCGCACTTGTTGTAGAACTATTCCAACAAGGTACACTCAATTTCCAGACACTAGCAAATATGCACAACAGGGAACCCATTTACACGTCGAGGAAGGACGAGCGCTATTACACCACAAAACAGAAACCATTCCTTACTCAAGTCCCATTGCAATTGGTTGCAATAGATCCACTCGCGACACAAAAACCCACGCATGGCAACGCAAAGATAGCATCAGTCGCAGGAAGAGTACAAGTTCTAGTCAAGTTGGTAAAAATCTGCGGAAACACGTACGCAGTCATAGAAATCATCGCACAGCCACATAGTGGTGTAGTCGGTGAGCGATTCTCTGTCAACTTGACAATCGATCAACAACATGCTCATGCTTACCGCCTCTCATGCTACAAACAAGAGCAAGATACTTTTAAATTCCAACATGACTACTTTTTCGTTCTACGAAACGGCGGCGCCCTGAAAAACGTCTACGACAACGCAAAAAACCAATTCCCAACCATTTGGAATGTAGATCAATACGGAAAAGGGCCAGCTCACAACACCTACTTTTCTGATTGTCTTCGTCGCCTCATTCCAATAGGTTATGTACATCCAGTGTTTGCGAACGCACAAGACATTTCTAATACATTTATTGTACAATCAATCGAACAAGAAGGGTCGTTGATGCTACACAACTTGAACTATGATCGTGTCAAAAAAGTACCCAAAAGATCAAAGAAACAAGAATCAGAGTCAACTACACCAGTCAAGCGACAAAAGATACAAGAAGACTTTTCAGTGCTCATTCAACTTGATGTACCACAACCATACTACCAAGTTGCTCAATTACCAGTAGCCGTACCAAATCAAACACCAATGACACCAGTACCTCTGGAATTAGATCATGACATTGAAGTATCTGGTTTTTTGGAATCACTTTTAAGAGGAACTGACATCACCGAATCGTTTGAGGAGCCAACTGTGCTTGAGCAAATCACATCGATCACACAAAGCGAGGAAGAACAAGTTTCTGCACCATATGCATCAGAAGCCGAGAGTCTCTTTTGCGAAAGCCCAGAGAACAATAGCCACGACTGCGGTCTTTCCATGTAAACCACCGATATGTCTAATAAATATGTTTAGTATTCACAATTAAGCGGCACTAGCATCTCTCAAGCTTTTATACTCTTCCATAAAGTCATTGATCAGCTCAGTTGGTTTTCTAATAGTACTAGCGTTGCAGTTCAAGCACAAGTTCAAATTATTGTTGTACGAAATAATAGCTGCAGTAATTTCACAGCTGCTAGGTCCTGGTACGAACCCTAACATTCTCGATAGTGTTGTTCCTGTCATTCTTAGCTCACCTGGGAATCCTCTCACGTTAGTAACAGCTAACGTGATACCAGTAGTCAAAAACGAGAAAATGATTCGAACGAACCATCTAGGGAGAAAAGCAAGTGCTAATGATGCCATTCCTGATACAACTCGTTCGACACCACATTTTCCTTCACGTAACTCTTTGCTCACATGAATAAGTCGTTTCACAGGATCGTTAAAACCAGTTATTGGTAGAGATGGTGTTAGGAAACCAAACTTGTTCTGACATGGTTCATACTTGTGCTGCTTGAGAAGCTTGATCGAGTTTAATGGATTTCTCAAATTGACCGGCATTGCAGCGCGAACGTAAGTTATTCCATCGTTTCGTCCTGTTATGTATCTAAGAATCTTCCAGGGCATAGAAACGAAAAAGACGATTGTCGCCACGTACCACCGAATGAAAAAGATTCTTTGCCACCATGCTGGGTTCGCGATTTCTTTCTTTGAATTTTCTATCTCTCTTGCCATATACCGCTGCATTCCTCCAGCAAAACACGACATCATTACATCGTTAATCGTCGCGTTAAATTTATGCGCAACTTTTTTGCATTCATCAACACTGATTTGTTCGTTTGGATGCGTCCACGCCAACTTTTTCTCTGATACTAGTTTTCCTCTTTTGAATACAGTTTTCGGGTCATGCATTAACGCTGCTAGTGTCCATTTCATTACGACCGATGGAAGTCCCGATACAAACCATACGAGCATCATGATTCTGTACAAACACTGCTTGACAAAAGATGGCTCTTTCATTTTTAACGCGACAGGTGGGAGTGCTTCTAACATTTCTTCAAAAGTATTATCGCACAAACTGCAGAAACATGCTTCCAAAGAGTAGCCATCTCCAACGCAGTGATGAATTCTGTACAGCATTGCCCAACCTCGCGAATAGTTTTCGACAATATGAACATCCCATAGCGGTTTTGTTTTGTCCATTGGTAAGTTTTGTAATTTGGATACGCATTCCATCAACAAGTGTTCATCATCTGCTCCATTTCTTGGTAAATGATGTAAATAAATGTGTTCTTTCGGAGACCATGAATCATCCATTGGAATAAAGTGAGTGTAGTCGTCATTTACACGTGAACCAAAACGTGGCTACTGATTAGTCGTTTTCATTGGCAAACATACTTGATTCTTAACCAACTTTTCTCTAAATATTTCTTCTAATTGCTCAATAGGATATCTTCCCTTTCCACGTGCTGTAATTAGCACGCATTCCATAGGACGATTATCATATCGCTCTGTAACAAGCGCAAACTGATCCAAGTACGACAATGCTGTCATGCTGTGAGGTTTTTTTCAAAAGTAAACGATCTGTGAGTTATTTTTGTAGCTACAATTATTCTTGACTCACAGTAGTTGATAGATGACGGTTGGTTACCAACTAAAGACGCCCTCCTTGAATCTACTAATTATGAGTGACAGCGTCAAGAGTGTTTTGCGAATATATTTAATCGAAAAACACAATTCTTTAATTTAGAGAATGTTGCACTTGCCCTTCTTGTCTGTTGTTGGTGGGTAGAGTGCAGCCAAAATGGCTTCATCAAAGACTTCTTTGAGACCACTTCTAGTCTTAGCGCTACATTCGAGGAACTTGATAGCTCCGATTCTCTTTGCCATGGCATCTGCGTCGTTTTTGGTGATTGGAGTAATTCCCTTTTGTTTGATTGATGCGTCGTTTCTCATATCTGATTTTGTACCTACCAAAATGATTGGAGTGTCCTTGGCATGTTTCTTGAGTTCAATGACCCACTTGTGTTCTACGTTTTCAAACGAGGATGGATTGACTACTGAAAAGCAGACAATGCTATATTGTTAGAGGATAGGAAAAATAACACGTACAATACATGAGTTCCTGGATAGCTCAATGGACGGAGCTTATCGTAATCTTCTTGACCACTACGACGCGTTAGAAACGAATATTAAACATACGCAGTATCCCATAGACCCAAAGTGATCTCTTTATCGTCAACTTCTACTTGTGCATTATAATTGTCGAATACACTATTTGTTGGAAAGATTGAAATAAAAGCTTACGTTGGCTATGAATGTTAAAAACATGAAAAAGAAAAACATACAATATAGTCCTCTGGGAATTCATTCTTTGCATACTAGCGGAGAGTTTATACAATTGTTATCAATTAGACACTTACTGAAATCAATAAACATGTTTTTCCTACGGCACCATCACCGACTACTACACACTATACAATTAATACATCAAAACGTTTATGCGAACCTTAATAACATCTTCTCCTTCTGTTGCCATCTTGCTTTATCACGTTCGTTGCTTGTTCTTCAAGTGTTATATTTTAGTAACACACGTCAAACGTCATAACTTTTGACCAATCCTAGCGGTGTTGTAAGCGTCAAATTAGAAAGTTTTTGGTTATTTATCTTCGCGGAACGAACTCGCAAACATCGTCGTAGTGTATGGTGTAAATTTGGCCATAATCTTCTTCATCTTCATCTGTTACTTGGACTGACACGACTTGCTTTTTTCGATCCTTGTCAACCATGACCCCTCGCTTGCCTCTATTCCTGCCAGCTACACAAACAACAGGAGTGCCTGTTTCTCTAGGTATGATCGTCTCTATGTGACGTTCCTCTAACTTGTCTAACACTTTACCTTCGTATCTAGCAACGCAATAGTACGCATCTGGCACATCTTCTACGACAACTTTCTCGTTGTAGTATCTTCCTCGCCCATAGCTCTTACTGATAATACGTACACGAATGTTTGGAACAACCCACGTGATACGTTTTGGCTTCCTATCGTGATCTTCCTCTTCGTGATGATGGTCTTCTTGTTTTGCGTCTTCCTTGACAGAAAACACATTCACTGATCTTGCAAACTTTCTCACTTCATGTTCGACATCTAATTCTTTCAATGTATTTGGAATAGGTCTCAAGTGTTCTTCTGCGATCAACGTTTTGAGTCTATTTGGTAAATTCAATTTCACGTTTCTCTTTCCCTTTCTATCTGCATCGTGATCGAGAATTTGTCCAACTAGTCCATCATAAGGTCCATCTACAACATTCACAATCGCATTTTGTACTAGATTTTTCGTTGTTTTGTCCATCCATAGCGTTTCGAGAGCATCACCTTTACCTTCCTCTTCTACTGGTTCATTTGGATTTAGTGAAGATCCTATACCGGCCAAACGTGGTCGTTGTTGCATGATAAACGGTTCTATGACTTTATCACTTCTTCCGTATGCTTTCCCTTCTTCCCAGCCCATTCCACGTAATAGTGCTTTTCCAAACTCATTTATCGGAATAGACATTGAATTTTCGTCATCATTTGGTTTTGATCGTTTTGCTTGTCGAGTGAAAACATCATCTTGTTCTTCTCGTTTTCTCACCTGAAGGTACGAAGGTACAGCACCAGATGATAAATTTTTTAGTATTTTTTCACTCAGCGCTTTGTCGTCGTTAATATCTAGAGGTTGATCATCGTTTGGTTCTTGTTTGATATTTGATTGTTGGTTATTTGACGTTGGGTTTGCTTCATCATCGTGTGCTGGTTTTCCAAACGTATTTGGCGCGAGTGGGATTACGACCTTCTCTTCTTTTACTCTTTGTTTTGGTTCTTTACTCTGTAACTGGTTGTTTTGAATTCTAGTTACATAATCTGGTGTTTCTGCTGGTTCTGTTTTGCGTTGTGTTTGTGCTTTTGCCGACTTGGCAACCGAGAATGAGACTTTAGGTTGGTCCATAGATGTTTGTTACTTTCAACAAACAAATTGAATCGCAACGATTACAAGAAGACACATGATCACCACTCGTAGCTAAAGACATGAACAAAGGTTTGAGGAATGGGCATGATAAAAATACTCTTCAAGTATAATAGCAAAATTTTCAACATTTACATTTCCAACGCATTGGTAATTCCTTCTTTAACACTAAACATGTGGAAACACTCCTCACACTCTTTCGTAACTTTAAACCTATTGTACGTATCCATCAAATTACTCAACAACGCAACCAGTATCTTTCTCAACACTTGTTCCAAATCACCATTTCCTTGATTATAATAATTCATAAATAATTGCATGTCATAAGAGTTAATATTCACTTCATGTTCACTATTCTTTCCAATATACTTGTTATGTAACATATCAACGGCAGTTGACTTTTCTTGATCAGTCATCTTTGGTAGTGACTCTAACACGTTTTGAAAGTCCAAGAAAGCGTACGTGTTTTCGAGAGAAAACTCTTTCTCGCAATAGTTTTGGAATAGTTTCAATGCCATCTCATCGTTCATGATTCTTTTCACGTGTTCGTCATTTGTTACTGGCGCTCCACCAAGTTGTTTAGGTTGGTATCTATACCCTCGTATTCTATCCACTATAATAGCTATAATGACACTCCCACCACCTATTAATAAACAAGCTGGTAGGAAAATAATATCCATAGCATAACCTGAGATAAGACCAGCTCCATAAGGTAAAGTGATCTCTAGCGCTCCAAAAATGAACGCAATGACCATGATGACCATATCTATACGGTAGCACAATGGATCACTAGTGATAAAGTACTCTCGTATAGTCATCTTCTCCATAGCTCTTGCAATGATATCTGCTATGAACACAACGATCGCAACAAAAGAGAAAAATATGCAAGCAACACCAGTCACGTAGATGAACACGCCGTGTACAAAGTAGAGTTTGGCACCGTAAAACAAGCCTAGTACAACAGTTCCAAATAACAACCAAATCACACCAATAATCGGACAAATGGCAAATACTCGTTTCGAAGCTAACAACTTGACAATACGACTACTTGGTAGTTTCTTTCTCATTGACTTGTACAGTGACGTCAACATGAAATACTTGACATTTTGCATGCATACACAACTAACGCTCGTGACAAACGATGCGCAGTAGATTACTAACCATATAATATTGTACGGAATATTTACTCTCCACATGGTCGCAATTCGAAACGTTCCAAGCACTAGGACATAAAGAGTACAAAAGTGTGGAGCAAAGAGTCGTGACTTGAGACGATGTTCTTGGAAGAACACTAACACAAGTATGAATTGCACGACGCACCATACAACAATGATCATAAAAAGAATTTCTAAAATAATAATATCGTAGGTGACACTGAAATGATCACTGTAAAAGTCAAAATAAGCACTCGTGTATCGATCTCCATCAAATATGAGTCCGATCATTTCTTGAACACATGTCGTGTTTAACGTGCATGTTGGACATTGTAAAAATGATGACACGAGTGTTACGCCACACAATGACCCGTTTCGCGTGAAAGAAGTTAAAATCGAGTTGTGAGTAAGTCCTGGCATGATAATCAATGTTTGTCCAGTAGCGTTATACATTCGTGCAAATTGTTGAACATTTTCTAATCTCGTTTGTGGGTCGTACTCGCCATGGAGCATGAGGAGTGGTTTGGAAAAATTTGCCCAAGAGTAACGTAAATTGCTCTTTGGAACAGTTTTCCAATTCGAATTTTGGAACTCGTTCATGCGTAGTGAGTATCTTGGTACTTTCTCTAGTGGCGTTTCTAGCAATTCGGAACGGATGATATGCGTCGTCATGAACGATGTCGATTTTGGAACGAGCATCGAGTACCATTGAGAAACGCTTTTTTCTGCATATTCGATGTTGAATAAAAAGCATGGTGATTGAATATACGTGTCGAGTATTCTCTGAAAAAAAGAGGGTCGCAGTGATTGATCGAAAAAAGAGTACGTGAGCGAATCTAGTACAGCATCTCCGTTTGGAGCAAGATATCCAAGTCGAAAAAAATCTTGGTTCTGCAACGCGTTGATTAAATCATCGACTTTGTATCCTTGCATTCGTTGTTGAATGACTGAATTGTTTTGTGTTGCCATTTTTGAGAATAATTGTTGTGAAATATTCGCTCGTTGAATATCCCAATCGGAGGCGTTGCAGAATTGTCCTACGCAAACACCATCGAGTATTACAGCATCAATGGGTGTGTGATCGATTTGTAGTACTCGATGAACAATGTATGAGCCAAAACTTCTTCCAAACAGCGTTATGTTTTGGATATTAGATTTCAAAATAGTTGCCAAGTCGATAACGTCTTTTGCTATTTCGTCCACAGAAAATCCATCGTAGTTGGTACCATAGATGGTGTCTCTTTGGCAGTTGTTTAGTGCTATTTGATCCCACGACGCTGCTCCATCGCAACTGATATATGCAGAGTCTCCTGTTCCTCGAAAATCGGGTATAACGATATCATACTGCTGTTGAAGATTGTTGTGCAGTGTTGTGGCAACCCACTCGATGCCTGTACCGCTATTGGCCTGCTTGTTATTTTTGTTTCACTAAAATTCTTACAACTATGTTGTCTCCTAGTAGTATGATTGTACCTCTGTTAGTGCTCTGTGCTGCATATTTTTTAACAGAGAGTGTAATCCTATTTGTTGTTTCAGGGTTTCTTTTGTAGGGTACTTCTAGTGTGGAACAGTACGAGTTTAGTGTTTGTTTTTGCAGTGCATTGTATTTAAACGATGCACAAGGAGTCCACGTTAGAGCTGAAACGAAAGACACTAGAAATAAGAGGGCAACATAATTGTACATTTCACCTGTCGAAAATTGTAAATCGGGTCACTTCACCAACATTCAGCTAAGCGAACAGGTCACTTCTTACTGCACATGCTTTATTGCTAGATCTACAAACGTGCCGTTGTTACTGCATAAAAACATCCAATCAGTTCCAATCTTTTGTTTCTTTCCATGAAATGTACTATCGTATACCCATCGTAAATCCCTAACGCTTGTAGCCTTCTTCAAAAAACTATGGCACATCAAATCTCCTGGAAATGGTCTTGCCTCTTTTTCTTTTATCAAACACCATGCAACAAAATCTCGTGCCTCACTAGAAAACCGCTCAGATAACCTTGGTGGAGCACCATTAGTGATTAGTTCGCATGCTCGTTGCGTAGGTTCTTTTTCATGTGGTAAATAGCCTTCCAATAGCATGAACAATACAATTCCTAGAGTCCAGATTTGTGTTTGTATGCCAGTCTCTTCCTCAATATCTGTTATTGACCCAGGTGAAACGATGAGTGGCATGATAGGATCGATAGATTCATTTGGTTGTTCTATGTGTTGTATATCTGGTTCTGCAAAGCGTAGTCGGCCTAGTGGCTCGATAAAGATTTTCCTATGGTCCATAACAAACACCTTTAGATTCCTAAGATAACAATATTGAAGTATTTCGAGTGATTTTTTTACGATTGTAGCGGCGAGCGCTTCTGACAAAGGTTGGTGCCGTATGACTGACTCCAAACTAACGTGTATTTTTTCTCGACGCGGAGTTTCTATCTTTTCTGTTACGACAATGCATTGCTCTGTATCTGCGAAAACATCATGTACTTTGATAAACTCGGCGTGTATAGCGTTGTGGTCATTAATAGCGTATGGATATGTATGAATGGGGTATTTTCGTGCGCTCATTATTTCGTCGTTTCTGTTCTTCACTAGTAAATCGCGACTGTGACTTTTTAAAACAAAATATTGTTGTGTGAACAGTTCCATGTCCTGCACCGGTATTTGCGGAAGCTCTTTCACTGGGTAGAACACTGCCATGCCTCTGTTCCTCATCTCTGATTAGTGACAGCAACGTTTCGTGACAGGAAAAGAAGAAGATAATAAGGCAATTATTATGATCAATAAAGTATTTACTGTTTCAATGAGAGCTGTACAAGTGAGTTAACTACACGGATCAAATCACCCTTAAAGTTCTCTAATAGATGCTTGTTCAATTTTTCGTTGGTGAAACCCATGTTGGCTAAGGTCTCGAGTTGCTCAGCGTACTGTTCAACTGGCTTAGTCTCAACTGGTGCTTCAACTACTGGAGCTTGTTCAACTGGTTTGCTTTCTACAACTGGCTCAGCTTCAACTGGCTTTTCTTGTGGTGATTCAATAGTTGGGTAAACTTGTTCTACTGGTTCATCTTCTGGAATGACAATCTCTTCAACTTGCTCTTCTGCTTGTTGTGGAGCTTCCTTCTTTTCAACTGGTTGTTCTGCTTGTTGTGGCTTCTCTTCCTCCTTTTCGATTTGAATATCAATACCTAATAGTTGCTTTAAGAATGGAGCGGCTTTGTTGATGTATGCTTCGATATCTTTCTCTTCGAGTTGAGGTCTTTGGCAGTGTTGACCAAAGAACCATGGTCTTTGTGGACGTGGTTGTGGTTGTGGTCTATTGACTGATGTTGGTTTGACTTTGATGCGCAACAATGCTGCCTTTGATTCAGCATGACCAGTGAGGGCGGCGTTCCATTCGTTATTGCTAGAGAAGGATACCAAATCTTCTTCGTCATCGACGTATTGGAAACCTAATGTTTGTACATGTTCTGGGTAAAACGATTTGACTTGCTCTTGGAATTGTTCGAATGTTGTATTGGTATCGATAGTAACTCTACGGATAGCACTTTGTGGTTGGAGATAGAGTTTGACTTGTACAGCGGACATTGTTACTTGTTTCTGTTTTTTGTTTGATGGTTTGATGCTCTGCACGTGTACCGCTTTTATAGTAACGATCGGAATTCGGAAGTGTAAAGGACATGGAATTAGAGTTCAAAATACGTGTTCAGGAAGCTTCATGTGCGGACGCATGTTGCGCAAAAACTCAAAATGGAACCGGAATTGTTACAACGAGGATTCTAATCAAGCGTTTATACTAATACTGCAGATGCTAGTACAACAAGTAATACCAATGTATCCAAAGAGCTTCTGTAAGCTGCGCTGGAAGATCCTTGTTTTGCATTGTTAGCTCCGGAGAGATTAACTGGCGTGCTTGCTGGTCCTTGGCTTGCTGGGCTATTACTAGAAGGAGCACTGGATGGCGCGCTAGAAGTTTCTTGTGGTGTTGACGAACTTGGCGAAGAGGTGCTTGGAGAGTCAGTAGCGGGAGCGGAAGAGCTTGGCGATACAGTAGATGGCTGCTCTGATGGCGAAGCTGTGCTTGGTGCCACAGAGGGAGCTGACGAGCTTGGTGCATTCGAAGATGGAGGAGAGCTTGGTGCAGCACTTGAAGATGATGGAGGAGAGCTTGATGGTGCTGATGTGCTTGGAGCTGAGCTTGGGGGAGATGATACACAGTTTCGTCTTTTGCGCTTATCGCAGTTTTGTTGCGTTGTTGGCTCTGGAGCTTCAGTAGCAGGAGCCTGGGTTTCAGGTGCTGAAGAATCGGTAGGAGCTACAGTAGACGGAGCCCACGAAGATGGAGATTCTGTAGCTGGTGGCTCAGTTAGTGAAGCAGTGCTTGGAGCATCAGTAGCGGGATTGGAAGAACTTGGCGCCCATGAAGTTGGAGATTCTGTAGCTGGCGCATCAGTAGCTGGAGCTTCGGTACTTGGAGTTGAAGTGGAAACACAGTTTCGTCTTTTGCGTTTATCACAGCCTTGTTGAGTTGTAGGTTCTGCGGTTGAAGGTGCTTCAGTTGGAGCGCTTGTTGTAGGTTCGTCTGTTGGAGCTGCCGTAGTTGGTGCCTCTGTTGTTGGTACTTCAGTGGTGGGAGCTTCTGTTGGCGCCAATGTAGTTGGAGCTTCAGTAGGAGGAGCAGAAGAGCTAGGAGCTTCGCTAGAGGACGTTCTCCTAAGAGAAATTCTATGTTGAGCTCTGTTTGCTGCACTGTTTACGAATACAATAACAGCTATGATAACTAGTAGTAATAAGGTTCTCATGATTGTTTGTGAGTTTTTCGCCCGCTATCGTTAAATATTCCAGTCGGGCACGATTCGATCGGGGTATTACTTTGATCGCCGAAATTCATATTCCTAGTTTGCACTTGATTTTATATTAATATCTTGCAGCCCGCCAGTTGAAATGTTAGTACGGCCGAGTATTTGGCGAGAAAACAATAATAGTCTCTAACACGTTTGTACGAAATTCTAAAGATATTTGGTACAATGGTACATTGCGGCCTCATCTACTTGTGTACCTTACACTCTTCTGTTGGGAGTAATTAATTTGCGAAAACTGGAAGCTGAGAATTATGATACTTGATGTAACGACAGAGTACACAATAACATCCCAATAAATCTTGTCTACTCTCCATTGTATAGCACCTGTTATTGTGCGAGTATTATTAATTCTCACTGCCATAGTGTTTGCCCGAGACTGCGTACGTTGTGGATGCATGCTGTTTGCTTGTTTAACGGCTAAAATTTTAGTGGCCTTACAACGATTGTAAAGTAAAAACCTTCACAGTGGAACACCACAAACTAAAACAACAATACCATGAGGTTCAGAGGAAAGCTACAACACCCAGAAAAGTTAATTCACATCTTCCAAGCGCTAGAGAAGGTTCGCAAAGAATGCGTTGTTCGACTATGCAAAAATCAAATTTTGTTCATCAGTCTCGGTTCCCAAAATCTATCTAGTATCGCTGCGAAAGAAGACACTACGCAAGTATGGTGCGGAACTCCAACAAATGAATTATTCTCAGAATTCCGACTAGAAGCGCAAAATACAGACAATCAAATTTATATCGTTATCAACCTAGACCATGCTATTCGCGCGTTGAAGTCACACCAAAGTGCAGCTTCGACCGTCGTAAAATTAACAAAGAAACAAACTCAAGCCTATTTAACTCTCGATATGCGTATGGAAGCAGACAACGGCACTATTGCGCTATCACAAGATATTCCAATTCTCAACATTTTATCAAAAGACGAAATAAGACAAGTTATTCAAGAACCAAATCCAGGAGTTCCACGTGTACAAATAATGATGCCCTCACTCAAAGAGTTGAAACCAATTGTCGATCGTATGCAAAAGATGGGTTCCGAACTTGAAGTAGAAGCCAACATGAACGGTGAATTAACAATTCGCGTCGCAAATGATAACGTTGTCAAAGTCGCAACCTATTTCAAGAATCTTCAACATCCTCATACATTACCACAACAAGATGCTCCAGTCGGTGTCGGTGCCAATATTGTTCCACAACGAAGTACACCAGATAATACCAATTCGGCTAGCGCAATTGTCGACATCAAAAAGTTCCAAAGATTCTTACATGCTCAATTGGTTCAACCATCTGGTGTTTGTTTGGGTATGATCGAAGATTCGTGTTTGGTATTGAACGTAGGCACTCCAGATAAAGGATACCTAACCTACTTTATAAGCGTTATCAATGCGTAATAAATATGTAAAAAAACAAATTCTTTTGTCTCTAGCATCCTCTGTTAGCTGAAACCTGTTTCTTGTACATGTTTGCTGAGTACGTTCCAGCTCAGGATTTTGCTTCTGTCAACCCGCAAAACGAGTGAAATGACACAACTGATACAGAGCATGTTTGGTGACATGGACATGAACAACACAGACACAGGAGGAATGAAGATGTATTTTTACTACACAACAAATATCGATGCCATTCTCTGGGAGTTATGGAAAGCAGAAACAACTGGTGAATTTATTGGTGCTCTTGCAGCAGTGTTTGGTATGGCATTTTTCAATCAACTAGTGTACTTTTTTATGAACCAAGCCAATGCAACAAAGTATGTTCAAATAGTTTTTTAACTCTGAAAGATTACCAACGTTTGTACTCGCCATGCTTCAACCTATCGCTTACGCAGTTCACATGTGCATAGGTTACTTTTTGATGTTGATTGTGATGACATACAACTTTTGGCGTAAGTATGACAGATAAATATTGACAAAATAGTATTTTTGGCGATGGTTATTGGAAGCACGTTGGGATACCTGTTATTCTCTATTGTTGTTGGAGAGATTCTACTTGCGCGGACTAAACCACACAAACATCACGTTCAATATGTCGCAAACACAGAAGAAGATGGGTTGCTATTCAACCATGGCGAAACTCACAAACGACACAAGGATCACCTGTTCTCTTAAACGTGTAAATAAATTCTATATTCAAAAAGCAAATTGTAAAAACAATGGCAGAACGTCACAACTTGTTTGATGGTCTACCGTGCTACATGAGCGAAAGTGTTCCAAAACCAGCACGCGACATTTGGCGTACGAATGAAACAGAGCAGATTTAACAGTTATAGTGTCTAATGGAGGAACTATCTCAAACGTCAACGAAAAATCGAACTGCAAATATTATTTCTGTGACGATTCACACTCGATAGACCGTGTGCTTGCGAAACATCGTTCTAAATTACCACATACAGGTTTATTCTTTTGGATACATTCAAACTGGATAATAGAATGCGATAAAAAGTCGAGTATTATCAACGCAGGGTCATTTATCATACCACATATTTCTTACGACGAAATACCACCTATTCAATCAAAAATTGCATCTCCTAAACGCACACCCAAGAAAACACCAACGAAAAAGACAACACCCAGTCGTCGTTCTTTAAATTTTGATGATGCAGTAGAACCACCAGAACATACTCAAGAAATCCAACCAGTTCAACCCAATGATCGCGTCAATGCTCGACACTTGTCCGCACTAGAAAAACAAAAAGATTTTAACGCTATTATGGATGATACAGAAGATCTCTAAATCACTTTTTACTCTTCTTCTTTCTTCCCTCTTTTCCTACTGCTGGTGTTGCTGTTCCATTTGTAGCAATTGGTTTCTCTAGTGATTTTTTCTCATATTTTTGATTTTCTTGTACCAACGTCTTGATCAAGGATTTTGCACCCCTGAACAATGTCAAAAAGAATGGATGTAATTCTTCATTTTCTTTCCATTGCAATAATCCACTTTCTGGTGAAATCATTTTGTTTTTGAAATCGCTACTTCCACAAATCAAGTTTAAAAGTGATTCTCCATCGACCCACTCAAAATCAACTTTTTCTGTTTGCGTTTGACTTGCTTTTCTTGCCTCGACGAATTTTTCTTTTTTAACATAAGAAACAGGTAACAAGTACAATTGGTACTTTCCATTCTTATTGTATACAGTCAACGCATCTTCTTTTCGAAGCAACGATTCCGCCATTTGTTGTGAATTGGCTAGTGATAATTCTTCATCAAATGCACCACAAGTCTCATGAGTAAACTCTCTCGCTGCTGTTGCGACTGCATCAACATCTTGTTTGTTCTTTTTACCGCCAAATTCTGACCACGTTGGTCTTGTTTTTCGACCAACGATCGCTGTTTCTGCAACTGGTTTATTTGGGTTTGATCCACGATTTTCTTTACCAAGTAAGACTAGCAATCTTCCTGTTAATGGATCTCTACAATATGGTAACACTCCTGCAGATTTGTATTGTGGTTCTTGCTCTGATGCATCATGTGGTGGACTTTTCTCTTCTTCCGGTTGACTATAGTTATTGTAACCATATGCGCGTTGCATGTAGTAATTGTACTGTTGTTGCTGTTGTTCACTTGCTTGATCACCAGTATTTCCAGCTTGGTAATAGTACTGTTGTGCAGCGTATGGATAGTACGCGTATGGAGCTGCATAGTATGCACCATTGTAGTACTGTGCAGGAAATCCGTAAAAGTATTGGCCAGCGTTGTTACGATAGTATCCTTGTTGATATCCGTTGTATTGTGTACGTCTAGTTCTTGGATGATTTTGTTGCATGGAATTATTTCTGACTCTAGATGCGCTGATAGCCAATAAGAATGGATCTTGTTCGACACTCATTTCTGTTGTTTGTTCACAATCTTTGCACGAGATCCCAAACGACATGTTCTCCTCTTCTTGCTGCGCGTCCGATATGGGATTCATTGTATTTGTAGAATCACACGCTGGGCAACGTACGTACTTTTCTACATACTTGCCAAGTAATTCGTTGATCACAGTTGCCGTTTGATCAATATTGTCCAAATTGACGACATAATTACTAGGTGGTTCTGGAATGGGTTCGTATTCTTCTGGATGCATTTGTCTCGTTAATAATTGCTTGTATGTTGGAATAGGTGAATGCAAAATCACACCAGTATCTGTTTGAATGTTGTAGAAACATGTTTTTCCAAGTTCGTGATTTAAAAACTTCATGACATCTATTATGGTTACAAATTGTAAAATGTAAAAACTTACATTGTGGTCTACGATTTATCATGTCAGATATCTGGCTAACATTTTCGAATACTGTACGCTTCATCCACATTTTGAGTACTTCGGGATATTGCTCATCGTTTGCTTCGGATTCACCTTCGGCCAACACAGCTCTAGGTCTTTTAATACGGTGCTCAAAGTCCTCGATACGTAAAGCACAGATAAGACTATCGACATTCAGTTGTATTCCATCTCGTGTTTGATTCGGCGGTGTTTGGTATTGTTGATTATGATCTCTATTCATTCACACGAGTAGTATTATTTGACGAATCGCTCTAGGTGGAATGTTACTGTTTGCTTTATCAACAGTGTGAATTCGAATATTTTCACAACACGTTCGAGTTGTCCAAGAATTACAATGCGGGCATGCACTCCTAGCTAAAGCTTCTCCTTAATAGGAGTGTTACTGAGCTTTGTTAGAGAGTGGGTTCTTTGGCTACAATTATTTCGAGAGTGTTCTTAAGAGAATGAGTTTCGATTTTTCAAATCTCATGTCCGAAGATCTTTGGAGCAAAAACACAAGAAAAAGCTGCCACTTTTGTATAATGGTTCAATTTTACATAAATACTTCCTCAATTGCCGACCAAACTTGAAATGCTGTTACACTAAGGTAACACTTGTTTGCTTCACTCATGACTAACGCTGCGAGTCGCCTAGTAGATTCCTGATAGTCCAATAACCTTGGTAGATAACCTATTTCTCTTCTTTTCAATCGACATACGCTCTAGTGAGTTCTCCAATACAGAGATACGTGACGTAAGTTCATGCAAAACCTCTTCACCAAATTGTTGGTTACTTTGTTGCGCAACTTTGGCGATATGACCTCCTATCTCGTCACCAGCAAGTTGACTATACATTCCATGAATACTCTGCAAGCTACTCAACGCATCTTGCATCTGTACAAACATGGAAAGTACATCTGACGCAGTTTTTCCTATCACGTGACGTTCTGGATCAAAATCGTGCACGTTTGATTGATTTTTTGTCTGTTGTATGTATGGCATGAATTCTTGATCAAATGTAGTGGTAAAGTGACCAATTAAAAGTCGTAGTGTCATGAATTGCGACATTAACCTAGTGACTGGATCTTCCTCGGAAACATCTTGTGAGATGGGATTGTCTAAAACGATTTTGCTGTGGCCCATGCTCTCTGCTAGTCTAGCGACTTGTTCTCGAGTTGATTCTATATCCGCGTTGATGTTTTGCATTCGTTCTTGCAATAGAGCAGATGTAGGACTATTTCGTTAGTTGTTTTGAATGTAACTTACACTTCGTGTTTTGGCATCTTGCTCAGTAAATCGTTGGAAAATAGTTTCACCTCCGTTGTGAACACTTGCTCATATTTTAATGCGACTTGTGAAATTAATCGTTGATCTTTCTCAACAGCGACTGGTAATGGTTCCTGACACTCGATGCGCGTTTCTGTTAAATCTAGTAGTTGCGATAACAATTTTACATTCTGTTCCAAACTGCATAAACCTTGAATGAGCGATAAATCAGTTGGTTTGCATAATCCCAACAGCGAAAAACAACGCAGATAGATTTGTTCACGTTCATCGTTACTTTGTGCACTTCTCAACGATGTTAAAAGCTGTGATGGAAAGAATGCACAGTCTTCATCTTTTGTATCAAAGTGGGTAACGAGAATGTATTGAAATAGGTCGTATCGTGGGTTCCCTGACTCCCAAAGTGTACGCGCTGATAGTCGAAGAACTGAAGGGTATTTTAGTTCATTTTGAACACGTTGCAGAATTGTGTTTGTGACTGTGGCTTCCATGTAACGGTTTGATATTTGAAAAGGCGCGAATGTTGTTGTAAGTCTCATCACTTCAGTAGTGCGTTCTAGTGAAGCCAATGCTGGTGCCTGCGTGAACTATTCGTAAGTATTAAAATAAAAACGAATCTTATAATCTCAAAACATGCATTAATAAATTTCGAGAATCGGTGGCAATTATTAACTTGTGAGATTCTTGTCCAAAAATTTCTCAGCGAAACGAAAGAAAACTTGTACCTCTAAGTTTCTTGTTGGTTGTAGTAACACCGTAAAATGAATCAACCTTCCAACTCGTGTCTAACACGTCAGCAAGCTTCAAAGAAAAAGAGGAACTAAACCAAGAGGTCCTAACTTACAAAGGGAATCTACCAATTAGAAACCTCCCGTAGTTCCAAATAGAACTAGTCAATTTTAAATAGCGCCTTGCAAAACAAACATCAACTTCATAAAGAAGAAAACAAAGTACATCATCATGCAAATCTTCGTTAAGACTCTAACCGGAAAGACTATCACTCTTGAAGTCGAACCAGGAGATTCAATTGAAAACGTTAAACAAAAGATTCAAGATAAGGAAGGCATCCCTCCAGACCAGCAACGTTTGATCTTTGCTGGTAAGCAATTGGACGATGGACGCACTCTATCCGACTACAATATCCAAAAAGAATCAACTCTTCATTTGGTCCTCCGTCTACGTGGTGGTATGCAAATTTTCGTCAAGACCTTGACCGGAAAAACTATCACCTTGGAAGTTGAACCAGGAGACAGCATCGAAAACGTCAAGCAAAAGATCCAAGACAAAGAAGGCATCCCACCAGACCAGCAACGTCTCATCTTTGCCGGAAAGCAACTCGATGACGGCAGAACCCTTTCCGACTACAACATTCAAAAGGAATCAACCCTTCACTTGGTATTGCGCCTTCGTGGAGGTATGCAAATCTTCGTCAAGACTTTGACTGGTAAGACAATTACTCTCGAAGTCGAACCAGGTGATTCCATCGAAAATGTCAAACAAAAGATTCAAGACAAGGAAGGTATTCCACCAGACCAGCAACGTCTCATTTTTGCTGGTAAGCAACTTGATGATGGACGCACATTGAGCGACTACAACATCCAAAAGGAATCCACCCTCCATTTGGTTCTACGTCTACGTGGTGGTATGCAAATCTTTGTCAAGACCTTGACCGGAAAGACCATCACCTTGGAAGTCGAACCAGGTGATTCAATTGAGAATGTCAAGCAAAAGATTCAAGATAAGGAAGGCATCCCACCAGACCAGCAACGTTTGATCTTTGCCGGTAAGCAATTGGACGATGGCAGAACTTTGAGTGACTACAACATTCAAAAAGAATCCACCCTCCATTTGGTCTTGCGCTTAAGAGGAGGCAACTAAATGTGAATAAATCAAACTTCAACAATATTATGTTTACTTAAATAACTTCAACATCTACGAAATCTCTGCACGAGTGCAACACTGAGTGTATCTTGAATTCTCCAATCTGAAACTCTGCCAAGTACTGTTCCCAGGTCAATCCATCGGATGGATTGTTAACGATTGTTAGCATTGTTGCTACTAGTTTCCTAATTCTCACCGGACATTCTTCCACTTTCTAGATTGTCAAAAGAAAACGATGCACTTACGTTTAATGCATCAATGAACGCTTGTGAATCCATTTGATCCGTAAACGCACCAACCTTGTTTGTTAACAGCTCCAGCAGTACAATTCCCAAACATTTTGTATGGATGATATTCTCATCCGATACAGTAACTTCATAGTTGTGCATGTTACAACAATCACTGGGTCGTTCCTCCAATGGATCTAATATGATGTCAATGGTGTTGCCAATTGACTTGATGTAAATTCGTTTCATAAAGATACCATTGTGTCTGACATTCCGCAAAGCAATCATCGCTTCGAGTAATTGTCTTCCAACGTCGATAGTTTGCGATATAGATAGCGGGTTACCCTTTACATAGTTTCGTAATTGACCTAGTGGATAGTACTTCTTAGTGTAGTATATGATTTTCTTTCCCCAAACAGCTGTCACGAACGAAGCTCCGTAAACAAATTCGTTTGTTACGTTTCCTACGTACGGCGAGTTTATATATGGATAGTATTCTAATTCACGTTCAGATACGTATGTATCATAGTTCCAACAGGTCACGTACATCATGTCTTCTCCCTCAAGATAGAAAAATGCATCATAGTTTTCTACGAACCATCCAGGTCTTTTGAATGCACCGTTGCGTTTTACCTTGAATATAACACATACAAGTTCCAATGTGAGACCTAGTTTACAGAGTTTTATGTGCCATTTATCTACTAGTTTCTTCTCCTGCTCTGTTAATTGTAGGTCTTCGAAACTGGACTTGATTGGCTCGGAAGTGAGGTCATACGTTTTGTACGGCTGTATTGGTGAGTTACCCATGTTTTCGTTGCAAACTACTCAACCGCGCTAAAACACTAACAGGACAACTAAAGCATGATGTCTCGCAAGTCTCACCATGAAGTTAACAGCACAAAATTCGCAAAAATACAAAACGAGTGGATTAACAAACACATAATGCAATATTTACAATTAATTCCCGTACAACATGTTACTGGTTAACATGCTCCGCCGCCACTTCCGCCAGATGCTCCAAAACTTGCGCTAGCACAGGATCCTCCAAAGTCACTTGATGAGATTACATATGCATTGTATCCACTGCTAACGTTATCAGTTGCTCGTACAGTATAGGTATCAACCCCAGGACGAGCTCTAATTGCAAGACAAACAACGCAAACACAAATGCAATATGTACCAATAATTACACCAGCAACAACATATCCAACTATAGCAGGCCAGCTCGTTGCTGCGTTAAACGGACACGAGATGAAGCTTGGTACAACTGCAGTAAAATCATAGTTGCGTGATGCAACTAATGATCGTGCACTGTACTGAACTAGTGAGCTCTTAGTGGTGCACTCTCTACAGTCATCAGTTGATACAGTGGTTGGGTATGTAAAACGCATAGTGACATTGATAGTGCTAACTGGTACCTCCCACTTGTTATTCCAAATAATCTTGTTTTCACTTCCCGAATCTTGGATAATGTTGTCCACATTGTATGTAAACTTGAAGCGAGCAATTCCAATGTCCGCGAGTGTAGTAGAAAAATATGCGTACAAACCAGTAGCACTGGTATATTGTCTTTGGATTTTGCTTGAAGTGACAACAACATTTGGCGTTAATGCGATTGCCACGAAATTGGAAACTCTGGCGTTCGTTAGTATACCTCCATTTGTGGTGTAGTCCTGAATTATTCTGAACACCGTCGAGTACACACCACTGAACATATATTCATAAATTTCTTCGACTTGAACAGAACATGACGATTTAGAAACAGAAATATTTGTGCTGACGTAGTTTAATGAATACCAACGCTCAGATAAAACGTTAGCCACTATCAAGGTAATGATCAACAGAGATAGTTTCATTTTTGTCGGTTAGTAGAAGAATATTGAGCTAGGCTTGATTTTAAGATAGAACGTGGCCAACTTGTTACAATCCTTTCGTTACGATAGATAGAAAGTTCTTCGGCTCGTTTCCTGAACTATTTCAAGAATGCAAAGAATAGACCAGTTGTAGCGCGCAATTTTCGATAGGTATGTTGTGCACTTAATCTTTATAATCCGAATCTTCTTCGGAATCAAATTCTTCAACATACGATTTTCTAGTTCTCTTTCTGGTTCTTCGACCACTTGAAGTGCTTTCCTCTTCCGCTTCTTCTTGTACTTGCTCCTCAACATCTTGACCTCGCTTTCGTTTAGCAGGTGTTTTGGCTTTCTTTTCCACTGCTTTAGGAGCAGCTTTCTTTGGTGTACTCTTTGCAGGAGTGGCAGTGTTACCTTTCAAACACTTTCGATACGCAGTAGTAGCGTTTGGAGCAGTAATTAAATCGGCTGGATCGTCACCTTCAGTGTTTGGTTCAGTAAGATCTACTTCTTGGGTCAACATTTCAGGCCATACCGAATACAAATTAGATTTGCACGAAACATGCAGTGGTGCATCTCCATGTTCGTTCTTTTGCGTTAACAATTTTTTCTTTGCAATTTTGTCAAAACTCAACAACTTGGAGAATATTGCTTTGGCTGCTGTTTGATTCACTTTTTGTGGACCTTCTTCTGATGGTTTCTTGGTTAATACTTGTAAATCTCCATCGGTACAAACAAAATGGAAAATATTGTTCTTGTACAGTTTTTCACTTGTGGCGATCAACTCGAAGGGATGTTGCGCAAGTGTTGACTTTTCTGCAAACGCGTCCTTGTACGCTTCGAAAATCCACTCAACAAGAGCCTTCTTTTTTGCATTACATAACAACTGGAATACGCTACAATGATCACCGAATGAAGTCGCTTCAGAGATCATGACATCCGGTACAGTCAATACTGCTTCTAAAAACGCAAGTTTTTCTTCTGTTGACACTGCTGTGGTAAACTTTTCCAAACCAGCAACAATGAGTTCCTCTTTCTTCTTTTCATTTTCCAGTAAAAAGTTTCGTAGTGTTGTAACAACCATGGGTACAGTAATCTCACTATTATACGCATTTCCGCATATACAATGCATAGCAGCTGCCGTTTTTCCATTGTCAATCATACATTGTACCAAATTGTATGGTTTACAATCTGTACTTGCTCCAAACTTGATCAATAGTTCAATAATTGGTAGCGCTCCCATTTCTGCTGCCAAAACAATTGCTGTTTTCCCGTCATCACCGCCTTTTCGTTGATTAACAAACGTTGCAAACTCTTCAGCAGTACATTTCTCTTTTGTTCGATTCAATGACGCTTCCACTGCGTTGACACTTGTTCCATTGGATACGATAGTATGTAACACGGTAGAATCTCCAACGTTTGATACAGCGGTAAGTGAACTACGATCCAAATAGAATTTGTATAACGCTGATCGATGTAATCCTTTGCTCGCTAGATATTGTAATGGTACCATATTTCCACCAATGGTTACAGGTAGATCTGTAAAGTACTCTAACAGTGCAGTTTGTTCTATAGTAAACTTTTTGCGATTTGTTGTTTCTGATTCTAGTGCCATCATAAGTGGTGTTTTTCCATTATCATCTGGTGTTTGTAACAAGCGCCAATTTTTCGTATCTTTGAGCACGTTGAGATTCAAATAATTGTACAAGTAGTACTCTTCTGCTTCGAACACGATATGATAGATATTCTTGCCTTCTTTCATGCGTAACGAGTTCAATCTTTCTTCGATCTTTTCTCCTGCTTCTTTTTCTGCCAAATCTCGTAAGAATCCACCGTATCGCTCTTCTTTGCGTAACATGCGTTCTATGTATGTTACCCCAGCTTCGTTTGGTGTTTCTAGACTACATCCGAGGTCCATTAATCGATGTGTGCATTCTTTCAAGTAGTACTGGTCCATGGTACAGTGTAGAACAGTATTTCCGTTTTTGAGTTTGTAGTTGATGTCCAATCCGCATGTTGTGTACAGGTAGGTGTACATACCTGCTAGATCATTGTTCCATAAATGTTTCGTAGCGTACATTGCGATATCTTTTTCATCATCGTCAAATCGTAACGATCGAATCCATTCATGTCCAAGTCGATTCACAAACATCTACATTTTTAGTTATTAAACATGATACGAACCTCTAATATCTTTCTAACTTTTGGAATATGATACGATCTCGATTTGAACAACATTATGATGCATTCTTTCTCAATACCACCCAAATCGTCCATACGTGGTAATATAAACTCGACAAAGCTTGTAAGTACGTGTGTACAAGCGTGGAGTAGTGGTATCTCTCCTTTGTTGCTTTTCATGGTCAATGGAACTCCACTGTCGTAATACAACTCCAAAACATTTCGTTGATCTTCTTGGTTCAAGTTACAGATTGGTTGGTACTCAAAAATGAACTCTCCGTTGACTTGAACAATTTCACCAGCACTATTACCCATCATTAACATTTTTGGCTCACGTTGTAGTACTTTTGTCACTTCTACGAGATTGCATCTTGACTCGTAGCAAAGTGCTAATAATAAATTGGTACTACCAACAGTGTACAATGGAACGTTCTTTTGTTCGTAGAATTCTGTTAACCCTCCTGTATCTCCTTTTACAAGAGCTCTTGCGTATAGTGTGCAATTGTAATGTCGTGAATAGTTTCCACGACTGGAACAAACGGCGTTGATATTGACTTTTAACTTGTCAGGCACGTTTGGTTCAGTGATTCTATCAACTACGTGCTTGATAACAGATACGTTTCTACCATGCATTAACGAATCAACAGTGGGAAGACTAATCGTTAATGGTTGATCAGTTTTTGCTTGTTCGAGTAATTCTTCCCAAAGAAACTAGATTGTGAGTACAATGATACAAACATACGTCAAATAAATCACTTGTGTTGCTGTTGATTGCCAAGCACATGATGTTTTTCTCATTACTGCATAAAATGTGGTTGATGTCACCACCTTCTTTGACCATGTAACGAATGTACGCAATGATGTCGTCTTTCTTTGTAAGATCAGTTTCCAAAAACTTGTACTTGTTTCCCAAGATTTCTTGAATCGCGTTAAAGTGTGGAATATAACTTTGTGTGTAGTGTGGTGTAACGTAGCAATGTAGTAGGTACAACTCTTCCAGTTTGCAAGGTACAGTGGCCATGTGACATGTTGCTGTTGGATCGACCAACTTTTGTAAAACTTGGGCCTCTGAGTGGTAACTATAATCGAATTTGAACCCAACTAGAGTTAGTGATTTGAGTGTACGTGGAAACACTTTAATGAGTGTTTCAAAACTACTACTCAAATCGGATCTTTGCTGAATGTGTTAGGAAACATATAAATATTCTTACGCAATGTGCGTTGTTAATGAACACGAGATTTTCCAAGTGTTTCAACTTGGATATAATATTTGCAACGTTACGCAACTCGTAGTAGTGCCCATTATTGTCGATTCTCTGGATTGTGAGTACTTTAGAACAGTTCTTACCAAAGTTGTTACGTTTGGGAATTTTGTGGTGACTATGGAAGCAATATCACTACATCAGGTTAAATATGTTATTGTCAGTCTTACATTTGAGGATTTTCAGTGTACAAGGGTATGTACTTGATTGTGTCTGTCCCAATTCTATCGTTATCGCTCTCCGTACGCTGGAAGTTAGTGATTGTTAATTAAATACTCTTCCGATAGTAAATCTATTTACTGCGTCTAGAACCTCTACTGTGGGCTGCATTGTTAGTACTTGTGCAACTATCTTACAGCGATATTTTCCATCTCGTCGTACCACTGTTTGCTTACGCGACAGAGAGTGAAATAATATGGGTACGCGGGGACAAAATCCATGATATGACGGAATATGTCTGTGGGAACTTGTTCTCCGTGTTCAGAGGACCCTGGACTCTTAAACACAAAGAAGCCGTCGTTCGCATCTTCTGTGTCGATGCCCTCACCGTATACGTCTGCAGCAGTCTTTTTGCGTGCTCTTCTTGTGTACCCTCTTGGCATGCTTTCTATGAAATAATTACAACCTCAGTCAACACGAAGGTCTATTAATTAGAAGATAAAGAGGATTTTGTAACTTTCTTTGAGAGCACTTCGGTTTAAGACAAATACTGGCCATATCTTAAGCAACTTGCGCTGTTTTACTTTAGCAGAACTATCAACGAAACAAATCGCTAACTCCAACAATTCTCTTGTCCACCTGCTACATGGTGACTTCCAACTGGCTAACGGTGTCTTAGGAATATACATGAGTACTACCATACAGCAAACCCTTTGCAACTTGGAGAAAACTGTTCTCGAAACATCTTGATCTGCTTTGTAGTTTCCAAATCAATCACTTCTACTCTTCTATCGCTGTTCATATAGAATAATCGCCCATCATGTACCATACTGTGAAGGTTTTCCTCATCAATGATCTTGGTCGTCAAAATAGGTTTTACTTTTCCTGTTCTAATATTAAGCGACACAAATTCGGCTTCATGGTCGTCTGCTCGCTCTACAAGCACATAGTTGTCGTTTATCGGAAACACATTAGTGTTTGTGTACAAAAGATTCTTCATTGCACCATGAACAGCATGTACAAGTTTGATACTAGTACTTGTCGTAGTAATGTACTCAAATTTAGTGAGCTGAAATATTTTTGCAGCATACGAGTACTGAAAATTAGTTTCTAACTTGGCGTTCAGGTCATAAGTGCATGTGGAATCCTGTCTTGCAAATACAACTGTATCTGCATCTAGAACAGTGATATCTCGCACTAAATCAACAACAAACACTTGTTGTTTACCTGTTATGAGGTTCCATTGAATTAAATATGACTCCCACTCGCTGTTATAGAGGAGTAAAAGCGTATTTTCTGCATATCCGCACCGTTGAAATACTATCGCAATATTCATGTCAATATTAGATACTCTTTTGTGTTTGGTGTTAACGTTGTACACTGTAGCGTTCCAGTCTGTTAGGTAAACGATTTCTTCATCGCTAATAACTACTATTGCTTTGATATCTTCCTCATCTAGTCTTACTAATAATTTCTCGGTGTGGTAATCAAAGACACGAGTTTCTTTGTCATCGAAACAGGCGAGAATGGACTTCTTGTGGAAGTTTAGTGTTAACATCCCCAAAAGGTCCTCACATGAATACGAGGTAACATCCTTATTGTTTGCGAATATTATATCTACTGTTGCTGGAGCACCAATAGGTTTATTCATCTTGGTGGTATTCGTTGAGCTCTTTTCTTACAATGCTGAAATCTTTTCTGTATTCGTGCCGACATTGACAGGAACTCAATAGCAACAAGATGCGTCTTCTGTTGCGTTTTGATTTCTACCTGGCTCAGTTCGAATTATCCTTCGATAAATGTTTCTACAGGCCAGATATGCGTCCTCTGTTTTATGAACACTTGAAAAAGTTTTTTAATGAAGAACCTCTAGAGTTTATTGAAGCTGTGGAAGCTTTCAAACGTTCAAATGGTTCCGAAAGACGTCGTCACATGGAAGACATTTTCAAAGTGTATATTCGCGGAGACGGCACAAAACAAATCAACATTCCTCACTCTATATCTAAGAATCTATTTGCTGCGTATCAAACTTGGACCGAGTCAGATACTTCAATTTTCGATGCTGCAGCTGTATCAATAACATACTCTATCAAAACAAACTTTTTCACTTCGTTCACCATTTCCATGCTTTTTCGCAAATGGTTATACGAAAAACTCAAACTAGACGAAGAGATGATCTACGAAATAGCAACGCCAGTCAAAGATACCATTTTCCCAATTTCACAATTTGCAATAGCAGACGATGAACAACTAGACGATGCGGAAAAACAAACCACTGCTGCAGTTTACATTTCTACAAATTTGCCGCCACATGAAGAAGCAGCGAAAGATTTCACATATTCATTCTTTCGAAGAATATGCAGTATCAGAGTGTTCATTCCACTCACATTTATATTGCAGATCATTTTTGTATTTTTGTTTGTCTTTTTGACAACATTTTTACCATCTGAAACTGCAATTATGGACATTAGCAAGAGTCAACAATTAGGGTAAGTCGTATCGAAATAGTCAACTAATATCTAGTATCTTGCAACGCATCAACGATACTGCTCACAATGTACTTGTATTACCAACCATTATCCTCAATTTAGCTGATATCGAACTCAAAGCAGGATTGTACAATATTACTCTAGATGGCGTAGACTACAATAGTTTATCCAATGAAACATGGCGACTCGTGAATGCATTCCCACAAGTTACAGGAGTTTACTATGGAAACGAGTACGCATTCTTTATCGAACACGAACGACTCGTCAATGGTTCCTACAGTGTTTGGCAAAAATTCCCAACTGATATCACTCGCGTGTTTCGAGTTGATGATCGGACAGGAGAAATTATTCCTGGTTGGGCGCCTACAAATATTTCACCAACGTACAATCCATCGAAACGTCCATGGTACTTGAAGGTGAAACAAACAAATCGATTAGCGTGGCAAGACGTGTACGTGTACGCGGCAGGAGATTTGGGTATCACTGCAGGAGCGCCTGTATATGGATATAATTCAACTACAAAAAGAAACGAATTTGCAGGTGTGATGGCTGTGGATATGACGATTGATAAATTGAACACGTTCTTGGCGTCATTGGATGTATCAAATCATGGAAGATGTTTCATGACTGGATTACAAGGTCTACTTGTGGCCGTTAGTGCAGGACGAGTATCAAACGCAAAAGAAGGAACTCAAATATTAGCAACTGAATCGAATGATTTGTTGATTGCTGCCACTGCGAGAGCATTAACTGCACGTTTTGGATCATTTGATAAGATTATGCGTCGAGGCGTATCGATAGAATATTTTCGATTCCAAAATGAAGGACAAGAGATCTACGTACAAATCGCACGTTTTGTACTACTAGATGATATCAGTTGGTTGATCATTGTCGCAGTTCCACAACAAGATATTTTAGGACCTGTCTTGCGCAACAATATCGCTATTTATACCATAATGCCAGTTGGTTTATTAGTATCTATTGTTGTTTCGATTTTCATGACGATATGTATCACGAGACCATTGAGACGATTAAGAAAAGAAATGATGCAAGTGAGCAAAATGACATTGGACACTCACTCGGAATCAACTTCGACTATTTCCGAGATTCGTCATATTCAAAGTTCATTCTATGCTATGATTTACTCGTTACGTTCGTTCAAGAAATACGTGCCTAGTACTGTACTAAGTAGAGCAGTAGAAACACAAAATAGCGCAAAACGTTTTACAAGTAATGGACAAGTCGCAATAGTCGCATTAGATATCACCAATTTCCATCATTTGGCACAACTGCTCGCGCCTGGAGAGTTACGTACTTTGATGAGTGAATTCATGACAGAATTGTCAACCATTGTTCACACGTACAATGGATCAATCGATACATATGTGAGTAACGCAATTGTGATCATTTTCTCGAAAACAAGTAACGAACAATACCATCAAAACGCGTGTGATATGGCAGAATCGTTCAAATACTATTTGAAAAAGAAAGAAGAAATTTGGAAAGAGAATGGTATGCCTGTACTTCGCTGTTTCATGGCGATACACTCTGGACAATGTTTAATAGGAAATTTTGGTCATTCACCAGCTATAACAGCGATGGGGAAAGTGGTGAACACGTGTGTTAAAATGTTAGGAGAATGCTCTACTTATGGCGTTTCAATGAGTATGTTGTTTTAACAATCGGCTAACAACTAGTTATTAGTGAAAATTGTTACGCAAAAGTGAAAAAACAAATGATAGGAAGATATGTTGATGTTCTAAATGAAAGTGACAAGAAACGATCTTCATACATGTTTGAATTAATTGGATACCGAGATGATTCTACCACTAGTCAATTGGCAATTGAATTAATCTGTAACGATATGCTCTTGGAACAAAAGACAAAGAACATGTACATGGTAAGACACGTCGCAATTCAAGCAATGAAAGTTGACGGATATGAAAAAGACACCGCATTACAATACGTGGTCGATAATTATAAAGGATTGGGAAATTCATCACCACGGTTTGGAGATCAAGCACTAGATGTTACCGATGATTATCAGTCCCTATAAATTCGATCACTTTGTATCAATTCTAATGTTTCGTAACAGTAAAGTACTTGTCTAACTGCGCTAGTAATCAAAATACCGAACAGTGACCACAAGAGGCCAAAAGTTTGCTTGGACTCAACTGTCATTGGTCTTGTCTAAAAATTCCAACCACAACTTCACACCATGTCTGACGTACAGAGCAACGATGCTTCACCATCTTTCGAGAGCTCCAATTTTCCACCACTAAGCGCCTCGCAACAACAACAGAAAAAAAAGAGGCAATCGACAAAGCGTGTTAACTCTCTGTCAAATGGTTTAACAGTGAGAGCAAAAAGTCCATCAGACATTCGTGCACAAGAGGAGCTTGATAACGCACGCCAGACGATCGACAATTTGCACCAAGATATTCTAAAACTAAACAATACTCTTGCGGACAAAAATCAGGAAATCGAAACACTACAAAACAAACAAAACGGTAGTGGACATGACTTGGAAAAAGAGAGAAAAATTTTTGAGAAAGAAAAACAAAAATTAGAACAACAAAAGGTACGACCCGTCATGAATCAATATTAACAAATAGAATGCAGAAATAGCACAAAAAGACCAAGAGCTCTTGAACCTTGTAAATCAGTTAGCAAAACAAAACGTAAGAATATTTTATTGATCTTAACACTAGCCACAGAATGATAAAAAGAACGAGTCTGGAGAGCTTGTTACTAAAGTACAAAAACTCGATTCTGAAATCGAAAAACTCAGACAACAACTCGCTACCGCACAAAAAGATGTATCAAGACTAACGGGTCTAGAACATCAACTCATGGACGAAAAGAAAAAATTGGCGGACTCGAACAAACACTTGGAAGCTCAAATTAAGAAGGAGTCCGACGATAAGAAAAAATCGACGGATGAACTACAACGCTTGAAGACAGAGTACGAACAAAAGAATGCAACTTTGTCACAAAGAATCACAACGTTGGAAACTGAAAATAAGAAACTCGTTGAAGAGAAGAAGACTATTCAAAACAAGTCATCTGAAACAGAAGGTTTGAAGAAACAACACGCAGAAGAACTTGGCAAGAAAGACACTGCGATCAAACAAGAAAAAGAAAAGGTCGAAAAATTGACCAAAGAGAAGGCCGCTTTAGAAGAGCGTTTGGCCAAGGAAAAGAACGATTTGCAAAAAGAGTTGGAACAATTGAAACAACAATTGAAACAAAAAGATCAACAAGGTGTTTTGGAAGTGTTCAAGAAGAAAACTACTCAACCAAGCAGCAATCCATACGCCTCTTCTCAATACTCGTCATTCGCATTGGCAGCATTGAGTGTATTACAAGACAAGTAATTATTAAACTTTATTTAACGATCCAGTGGTGTTTTCATGTACATGGACATGAGCATTTGAATTCTTTGTCGTTCGTGATTATATTTAGATCCATTGTGGTACAACCAACCTCGCATGATCGTTGACATTTGTTCTTCTACATCAATATCTTCGTTGTCGAGGAAGCCAGTACATTGGGTGTTGTTACAGCAGGTAAGGTATGTTTCGAGGTCGTCGAGTGTTAATGTTTTGTATTCAGTACGGACACTCTTGCAAATGTGTATTAACAGGTCTGTTTGCGTGAATAACTCACTACGACCGTCTGAGTCGATTGTTAAACACTCATGTAGGTGTTGCATCATGTTCGACGTTGTTATTTCGTACTTGCGAAGTAATTCGGTGCTGAATTTGTGCATTTGAAGGTAGTCTATTAGATGGCAAATACACACAAAGTTCTCTTTGTCAACTTCTATCTGTCCACCGTATATGTAGTCATTAATTAGTGATGATAACACCTCTGCCTGTTCTATAGTAAAGAACATTTCAGAACATTCTTCCTCGTTCTCCTGAAATCGAGACGAACTGAATATTCCCTTGAACATGTTACTGAAATGCGTCAATACCGATTTATGCGCTGTAATAGTTGTATGCACGACAGAGGAACCGTTTTCTATGACGTCTATCTTCCAGTCACGGTCTTCTCTGTTCACTCGAAGAACAAGCACTTGTTCATCTTCGCTTGTTGTCAAAATAACCATTTCCAAATTGACTATTGTTACAAACTGCTTTATCAAAGATCAAACAAAAGATATGAAGCTTCAACCATCATGCTTTCAGCCCATTTGTAGGTTTTTAACATTCATGGAGACTTGGATAAACATAGTACAGTCTTATCGTAGCGAAGGGGCATTTACAGTACTTGATGGTTGACCAGCTATTTTTGTCCATATTTTCGTTGATTGCAAAACGATCCTCATTCTCGTAGCCGCCTCAAACAACAAAAGCGAGAAAAAGTAAACTATTGCAAATGACGACGGGAGAATCACTTCACGATAACAAAGACACGCATGTACACGGACATGCAACAATTCAGGTGTTAAACCACCCTATGGAAATTAAGGAGAGCGACTCTCCTCCCTTACCAGCAAATGCATACAACTCGGAGGATCCAAATAACGAATACGAAGCATGCGAGCAATTATTGGCCAACGCTGTTCACATGAAGTGGCAACAAAACTACCAGATCGCTCACCAAGTAACATCATACTGTATCGAACACTATGCCGATTACTATCACGCATATTTTCAAAACGGGTTGACATACCATAGCATGCAAAAACCAAACGAAGCCATTGCTAGTTTCAAACGATGCATGGAGTGTTCGAAAGTTCCTCCAGCATATATGCACATAGCAGCCGGTTGGATTGCCTATTTAGAAAAGAGAACAGAAGATGCAGAACGAGAGTTCGAGGCTGCCATCCAAGCAGACCCAAAAGTATTTTTAATTGATTTTTTACTGACATTCTAGTGCTCTTATGCATACTTCTCACGAGGTTATGTTCAAGATGTACAAAAAAAGTTAGAACTTGCGGTCGAGTCGTTCCATCAAGCGTTAGCATGCACGCCTCGTTACAGTCCATGCGGTGTGTACAATAACATAGCCTGGTGTTACGAACAAGTAAGAATTATTGAAACGACTAACAAAAATAGATGGAGGGAAAGCGTGATGAAGCATATCTTTACTATACAAAAGCAATAGAGTGCAATGGTACGTTCGTTCGTGCCTTGTACAATCGTGCCAAACTACAACAAGTACGTTTTTCATTTTCCATATTAAATCTTTCTAGGAAAGAAAACAAGTCCAAGAAGCAATCAAGGATTTGGAAGCCATTTTAAAAATCAACCAAACGCACTTGTATTCGTATCTAGAACTTGGAGATATATTCTGGTTTGATATGAACGATCGAGATAGCGCCATGAAATACTATGAACATTCAAAGAACGTTATAGATCCAACCAATTGCTACGCCTACTTGTTAATTGCAAGTATTTACTCGTACGAGAAAGAATTCCAAAAAGCAATCGCAGAACTCGACCAAGGAATAAGATACTGCCATAGAACTGATTTCTTGATCGAGTTACTCAAAAAGAAAGTTCAATACAACGACAAGTACCTAAAAGTATTGCAAAAACAAGTAGAAGACGAAGAGGTAAGTCGTCACCATGTGTTACTCACAATTTGTAGTTGAAAGCGTTACGAGAGCAAGCAGCTCAACCTTCACCAAGAACTGATTCTCCAACGACTACTGGTGCTCCTCGCAAAGGGTTAACCATTCAAATCGCCAAAAAGGACTCTCCACAAGCAAAACGCCAACTAATTGCTCGTATTGCCAAACAAATAGAGAAAGATAACGAAGTGATCGCTTTGCAGTGCGTGGACAACTTTTACTGTGCCAAGATGAAGACAAGATTGAAAGCAATCTTGTTCGTACCGTTCAACGTACCTTCAAGTCCAGTGCCCTATACACCACCAAGCTTTTTGAAGAAACCGTTCAACCTACAGCGTGATATCTTTGATGTTGTCACACCAACACCCTACAGTAACTACAATAACAATCCATTCAGCTCCGCAAATAGTAACATGGCACCATCGCCTGTTGTAGGTGATCCAGTAGACTACAAGTACTATGTTTACTACTTTTATGATGCTCATAACGCTAAGCTTTCAAGTGTTCTATTTTCAGACGTGGAAGTGCTTACTTATGATGACTAGATGTATATCGTTTTCGTATTCAAGTGTACGATCTCTGTAAAGTGAACTTTTAATTCTTTGAATAATACAAATTTCGTTGCTCGTACATGGGTCTTGTTCGATGCATGAGAACTAAACCAGCTACGAAACCTAGTGAACAAACGATACAACAAATAACAAACGTAAGTTGATAACAATCTCTGCCGTAGCATCGTTTGCCACCTTGGTGTGTTATATGGGATTGATAAACGGAAGCAGCGAGAATAGTCGCTAGTACGTATGACCCTAGCGTTGAAGCGGCTACGGTAAACCCAGAGTTGATCGCAAAGTATTTTGTCCCAAAACGTTCACTCAGTACAGCAGCGATCATGGCGTTTAAGCCACCATAGAAACATCCAATCGATGCCATCAACACGTAAAACATAGGAACACTTGCAAAAGCAAATCCTAAACACGTGAAGCCAAGTACTAGTTGCGTAATATTCAAAAATGTACTTCTTGTGGCAACATGTGAAAAACGATCTGACAAGTATCCAATTAACAACCTTCCACCACTACTAGAAATCGAGTAAATGATGATCAAGACAGGAGCCATGTTATCACTACCTCCATAGCTCTGTAGCATAGATCCAATATTGATCATTGCTGTTCCTCCACTTCCTGCACCACAAAAGAAGATGATTCCCATAAGATAAAAGTCAATACTAGTCAGTAACTGCAGTGGTGTTGCACTTCTAGTAACGATTTCTTCTACGGTTTCTACAGGTTTTGTTACAGTTTTCTTTTCAATCAAATGTGTTACATCTGTTGCTACAGGATCGTCCTGTATCGATAACGTATCTAGAGGTTGAGCTGGTTCTTCAATTACGTTCAAAAAGATGCAACCAAAGAACAATGGACCAGTAAGCGAAAAGATTGATGTCATAAGCATAAACGGCAATAGTTTTCCTTGAAATACAAATTTGAACATGGCACTAAACAATGCTGATGCTAAACCAAACACGCATTGTAGAAATCCAACCACTTTTCCTCTATGTTTTGGATCAAAGTTTTTGATGTTTGTGGCGAGGCCGCTGCTGAAACATCCAGCACATCCGGCAGAAAACATGGCCAAATACATTCCCATTAACCAGTACGTGCTAAAAATCATCCTAGACGTTGATAAGTACATTAAAAAGTAGCCACTAGACATGAGTATTCCACTTAATAGTGACGTCCAGCGAGGACCATAATTATCATGCACTAGACCTGGAAGTACACCCAATGCAGAGCCAACTCCACTCAACGTGCCAATAAAATTAATCTCGTATTGCGTGTAGTCCATTTCTGTTTTTACGACTGAGGCGACTGCTGCAAATGCGTACACGAGACCAGACGCCAACATGACTACCGACCCAGCTACGAGCACAAGCCACTTGTTGAACGTCACTGGTGATTTCCACATGCTTGTGTCGGCTTTTGCATTTATTTTACAACAGTTTCCTGCTAACAGTAATTTGAGCTGCTCCGTTATCTCTTTAGCGAGTTCTTTCATCCACATGATCTCATGCAAGAGTTTAATTGGATAGTAGCTAATGTGCTATTTTTATTAATAAAGATGTACTTTTTGGTAACAAAACAATAATTGATCATTGCTATGAAGCTACTACTACTTGTATTCATTGTATTTGCGCTGATTGCATATTCATTGCAGAAAAAACATCGCAATGACGAACCTGTTGAGAGTCCACCGTTTCTTTCCAATCCGTATGCTGGATTTTCTATTGGGCCAAAAAACAAACATAAAGAAAACGTGCTGTTGCATAGGGTAAATGTGCTATCTCGAAGAAACAGAAAGCATTAACAAAATCTTGCATACATTGCTGCATGGAGGATGCAGTCCTCCACTTTAACTTACATCAATAAACACTTCTTTTGTACTCTTGCGGGTTTCCGCTCATCACAAACTTGAGTAACACCAGACCACACTTGAATGTGCTTATGCATCTTGTACAATGAGCGATATATCAAATACTCAAATGCATTATCAACATTTTCTTTTGTGTTCGCACTCGTTTTGTAGTACTTGCGTATGTTATGCTTCTCCATAAACTCATTCACTTGTTCATCGGATATCGTACTAGGCAAGTCGTTCTTTGAGCCGACTAGTACCATTTCGGCATTTGCTCGTTTGGCAGATTCAACATAACCTTCACAGTAATATAAAGTGTCAGCATCAGTGAGCGAGAACACGAGCATACACGCTTGCGAGTGCAGAATTTCATTGTCTTTCGGGACTGAGAAATGACCTGGCTGCTCTACTGTGTCGAGTATAGGAATGTGTATTCTTCTACCTTCAAATTGAAAGATTTTTGTGTAAACATCTTCTCTACTTGTTGTTAGTATTCAAGTTAAATACAAACATTGTTGGGTCATATTCTGTGATAAATACTCCGTTTACATATTGTACAGTTAGTGTCGATTTTCCAACACCGTCTGCACCGAGTACAATTAATTTGATATCGTTCAGGCGACCTTGTTTCTTATTGTATGCATAAAAAAGAGGATCTTCGCATTGTTGCCGTCTTGTGCTTATGTACGTGGCATAAAAATCATCTCTCACGTAATTTTCAGAGTGTGGGTAGAGATTTGTCCACAATGGCTTCCAAAATAAGTCAGATGTGACAGTAGTATGAAATTGCTTGGAAACGAGTGAGATTGTTGCGTATTCATTGAGTGAACAAGTTGAAAAACTCAGAATTAGTTGTACAATTTCGTCAGGTATCTGTTGCATGTTTGTTATTGTAAGGCTATGTATTTTAAAGGACACAAACAACACCAACAATACTAATACCTAGAAGTTGTAGTGGCGTTCTCGAGGTACTATCAGCTATTCACTGCTAGATAGTTTTGCTGTAAACTCATCATAGCTCCGCATAGCTAAAAGCGCTTCCTAAGATAGTCATCTTTATCGCGTTAAAAATAATTCTTCACAAATGCTGCAAAGGGTCTGGGTGCTAGTGTGTGCGTCATGTCTCCTGTTTCTTGCCAGAAACTTCCTTGTAGACCTTACTGCAATTCGAATTTCTTCAAAATCAGATATATTGTACACTGCCAGCAGTGATGGGATATGGAATGACGCAAGTATATTAAAATGTTCATATCCCAAGAACAAAGAATCTGAATCGTGCGCAAAATTCACTCTAATTGTACAGACATACAAAAGAACAAAATTAGTTGCCGAGTTACTGCAACATTATGCTAAGAGTGACGTAATAGAAAAGATAATGCTCATTTGGAACAACATTGGAGTTCCAGTAGACGAGAATATCCTCCAATTCCAAAAAACATCACCTGTTCCCATTAATATCATTTTAGAAGAACGTAATTCAATAAGTAATCGCTTCAAAGTTCGCGACGATATCACCACCGATGCAGTCATGATAATTGATGATGACGTCGAGTTAGAACTACCAGTACTAAAAGTAGGATACCAAACGTGGAAGAATCATCCTCGAAAAATGGTTGGCTTTTCAGCGCGTGTGATTTCGAATAAGCCAACATATCCAGAACATTGCGATTCTGAACAAACTCAAAATTGGTACTATGGAAACGCTTGTTACTACAAAAACGGAACACATAATTTCTGGCCTGTAGTGACGACTCGACTATTCTACTTCCATTTAGTGTTACCACAAGCGTTATTTATGCATCGATCATTCTTACAAATGTACTCACAAGCTACTCCCAAAGTGTTACTAGATATGGTAGACGAACAGATGAATTGTGACGATTTGGTATTGGCTACAACGCATGCGCATTTGATGCGTGAAACAGCTGTGCGAGTATGGACAAGTACAGCATATGACTATGATGGTGAAGATAGTGAAGTACCAGGATTACATAAAACACAGAACCACATGATGAAGAGAAACTATTGTTTGAAAAAGATCGAAGAGACTTATGGGTACATGCCATTAATAGAATCTACACATTCGTTGTGGTTAGATGCCATTGCGTAACAATAATTTATAAACTATGTACTGCCTTTAACTATCTTGTGTTTCGCACCTGCTAATAAATCCAATACATCTCCAATTTCAGGTCTATCATCTGGATTCTCTTCCCAACATTCTCTAATCAAATCCACAATCATTTTATCTACTCCACTAACGTTTGTAATACAATACGCTGGGACATCTGGTCTCTTCTGCCTTGAAACACCATCCAAATAATTTATTGTCTCTTCCTCAAAACTTGCTAGTTGATCAAACCATAATTCAAACATGATAACTCCCAACGAGTAGATATCATTAGCCAACTCTAACGCTCTGCCAAGTGCAAGTTCAGGTGGGAAAAAAACAGCACCATCAGTTATACTTGATTGTTGCGTGATCGTGCGCAAAGTACCAATTCCAAGGATATGGTTTCCAATACGCACTTGAGAAAAGTCATCGTTTGTGTAAACAATTTGGTTTGTCAAACTTCCGTGTACAATGTCCAACTTGTGAAGCGCTTGTAAACCTTCTGCTACTTGTATCATGGTATTTAGTCGATCGATTGCCTCTAGTGTACCTCTTTGGTTTGACAAGTATTGATGCAACGTTGTTGGTAAATCGTTCTGTGAAATGATGTGCAATTTCGATTCTTGGACATCAACGGAGCACCCCTTGTAGCTAACTAGATTCTTATGTTCGATGGTGACTAATCGTCTCATATCGTTCCGTAAGAACGACAACTCTACTTGTCCCAGATCGTACTGTGAAATGGTAACTCGATCTCCATTATATGTTGACTCTTCCACTTTTAACAATTTTGGATTCAATTGCCAATTTTCTGGCATTTCTATTTCCAATGGTTGGTGATATGCAGCAATAGTCAACCAAGAAAACTTTTCATTCAAACTTGAAACTCGAGTTGCTCCAATGTTTCCATTCTCACGTAAATCCAAAAGCGTAATAGGTTGTTCCAAATTCTGAATAATCGCCAATATTGTTTCTATTTTTCCCAATATTTCATTATTCAAATTACAGTTTCTAAATTCAAGTTGATACAAACTATCATTATCCACTAGAGATCCAACAATTGGAATGATTGCATCTCCCAAGTTCATGTTATTCATTCCCAGTGACGTTAGTCCACACGACTCGTCAACTAAATAATCCGCAACGAATTGACATCCCTTTTCATCAAATGCATTTTCATCCAACACCAATCTTGTCAAATACTTGTTATGCACTAAACTTGTACAAAGTTTCTGAATACTTGCATTGCTCAAGTGATTGTTTGCCACGTTTAGTACTCGTATCATACTAGTCCACTTTAAGATTTCGCACAACGCAGAAATGGATTGTTCTGTGGTGAGCACTTGTTGTAGATGCAAATTGGTGAGATTTTCGACTTGGATAGTGGGTGTGATTTTCAATTGTTTGCAAATGGAAGAGTAGATTGTTGTCACTTGCTCGACTTGATTTGATCTGGTGACGATGGGACCCGAATAGTGAGCAGCAATGTCTAAAAGTAATGATCGGAACTCGACTACACTACGAATGCTAAATGCAACTGTTTCTGAACTGCAAACGAATTCAATAAATAATCTATCAATGTCATATGAGATCTATTTTGGTCAGTAAATGTAAACTACTTACAGAAGTGATCGATTTGATATCATATTTGCATGTCTTCTTTCCAAACCATTGCTGTTTGATTCCTTGTATAATCAAGTACATATACTTTTTCCACTCTCTCACGCCAACTCGTACTGGAGTAATGGTCTTGTTTCGCAAAGACCCAATATAAACTCCATTTCGTTTTGTTGTGAATAAACTTGGTGATACAGGTGACGATGGTGATAAAATATGACTGTCCATGCGTTCTAGTGCTGGCTCATCTGTTAATTCGGACGGACCAGTTTCTGTTTCGGTCTCCGTTGGTTCTAATTGTTTGCGTAACTCGGTGGCAATTATTTCGCATACTCGATTGCAATTTGTACCATACTGTGCTGATGTCTCGAGAAAAGCAAATCCGTATTCGTCTGCATAATGCTTTCCCTCCTCGAACGTAACTGTTCTCTCACTGTCACCTATTGGTTAACAACTGTTTCTAATATGTGTACTTTTGTTTCCTATGATCAGAACGACAGAATATTCCTCGATATTGTCCAACTCTTCCAAGTATTTTGTTTTGATTGCTTCAAAAGAACCTCTATCGGTAACATCATACACTTGCACTGCCAAATGTTAGAAACCAAGAATGATTCGTTGCGTACCAACTACTAACGCTTTTGACCACGCTGAAATGGTTGATTCTCTATATTTATCGGCTCCAGGAATATCCTACCCGAGTTAGAAAGAACAAGTTGCATACCATGAATCTGAACGTGAAAGGTAGGCTCCCAGAAGCGTATTTGATCTTTTTCTCGTCTATTCCAATAGTTGGTTTGAGTTTGTCATATTTGTTTGTCAACGCACGCATAATGATCTACAATTTGTTAGTGCAGTTTGTAATGCACCCACACTTGACTTTCCAACTCCTTCGTCTCCCACGACTGCAATTTTTATTTCCCAAACATCTTCCGAAACAGATTCTGTTTTGACATTTTTAAGGACTTGTACTTCTCTAGCAGCGTTTTCTGTGGGTACAAAATGTTTTGGGTCGTGTGGCACTTCTACTTGAGGATTCTCACCTTCGTTATTGAAGAAGTCGGTGTCTTCTGACACTGACGAGTTGGTGTTTCCCATCTTACAAAGCATACCCTCAAGTCTGTGGAGCCTTCACGTCATGCTTGGTGCGATGCTGGTGCTTGGTTGTAGAGTTTCTCCAGTTGTAATTCGGAACGATTTCACAGATGGATCAACATACAAAAACTTTTTTGAGTGTACAGTTCTATTTATTAACATGATTTTGTCATCTTCTCTGACAGTGGTTTCAAATTATCTATTTTAGTATCTATCGGCATAAATTTCGAGTTTTCTTCTAGTTGTCTTTTTCGTTAGTATACTATTATAATCCCTTACATTTCCATAAGTTTGTTTGCATTTTGTTGAAACTGTGAAGACAAACACAATAAATCAAACATCCCTAGCATGCCTAATGTTTTTTCGCCCTGAAGACGCTTTACTTGAGCTAGTACTGACCGATTATCCTCTATGAGCCTGGTCTCTTCTTTTGCTTGCATTTTTTTACCGTTTGATTTGCTACTGTTGCTGACTTGTTTGGTGAATTTCTCGATGTACCTCAACGCGATAAACAGCAAGAGGATCGTTCAGAGAGGGAGCTGATGCGAAGAATGCATCTTCTTTGTTATTTTTGTCGTTGAGATTTTGATTCATGGGAATCTTTGATTAATTGGTTAAAGAAGGAAGCTAAAAGTACCCAATCTATTCTAATCATCAACTAAAAAATATAATATTTCCGCTGATAAGGCAATATCTAGATTCAAGAATCTGATGCTCGCTCTTTTATTGCTCTATGCCAGCAAGAAGATACCCTCACGAGATGCACAGGACTAAATCAACTGTTCATGGTGAAAATGAGGGAACAGAACGCAGCGAATCTTTGATGCCGAGGGCGATGCAGTCCCTGTGCTAATTTGCGAAGATGCTTGGCGGGTGCTTCGTAAAATGCATTCACTATCTACAGCTTAAACTGTAGATCAGCTAGCTATTTTTATTGTTTGTGAAAACTGATCAAGGTATGAAGATTGCACTAGTGGTATTGCTTGTTGCTTTGTTTGCTTTCAGCAACGCCCAGACGTTAGACGAAAACATGCCTGAAAAGTGCTCGTTGTGCGTCATTATTGTTTCCATTATCCAAAAAGATTTAATTTATGTACCAGCGTTCAAAGTCATGGAAAAGTTCAACAACGTTTGCCACAAATTACAACTCGGCGACATGTGTGATCGCATCAAAGACAAGGTTCCTGAAATCATCCAAGCACTGATTTTGAAAGAGCATCCTTATCGCGTATGTGGTAGTCTACACTTCTGCAATAACGTTGACTTGGTCAATTCTCTCATTAACGAAATGAAAGAATTGAAAAATTAAATAAATTTAATTTACAGAACCTTGGTTGTTCTGTACTGACAGGTGAAATGGATGCAAACAAGTTCGGTCATACAGTTACACAGGTAAATGAACAGATCTTCGTCTTTGGTGGAGCCTTAGAGAGTTCGCAACAAGGTCCACAACTCACAAATCAATTTCTTCAATACAACAGTAAACTATACCTGTAAACTAACAATTTTCAGAAGAGACTGAACAATGGGACGAGATTAAATTATCTGCGACGCCTATAGCACGTAATTTTCACTCGGCTGTAGCCTGCGATGCAAAATTATATATCTTCGGTGGAAAGGCTAATGGATACTGCAACGATATGCACGTTTTCGATACCATTACTGGACTATGGTCCAAAGTCGATACTATTGGCAATGAAAACCAACCAACACCAAGATACGGACACTCTGCTGTTTTCTACAAACATAAAATGTATATTTTCGGAGGTTATGACAACGAAGGGTTCTGCCGCAACGATTTACACATTTTCGATATCGTACTCAGTCAATGGCTTCCCAAAGTATCACTCAAAACCATTCCAGAACGTTTCCATCACACTGCTGAACTACAAGGAAATGTACTAACCGTTATCGGAGGATGTAACAACCAAAGACAAGTGTTGGATTCTGTTTACCAAATCAACTTGGATGAGTATGACGTTCATGCATGTCCAAATCTTCCTACAGCGCGTTTTGGCCACATTTCGTACCAAATCGATGAAAACATTCACGTACTCGGAGGTTGTGATTTTAAACAAGATTACCAATCAGGTTACTCATACGATGGAAAGTGGACTCCAATAGACAAGGAAAATAATCTTTCACGATTGAGGGTTGATTGCGTATTCGCAAGTGCCATTGTTCATCATGGAGATCCACTTGTCGTCGGTGGTGTTGTGAAGAATCAACAGTTAACGAAACTTGTTCAAAACACAATTTATGATGCGTACTTGCAGGAACTGGGAGAATCAGTTATCGTGATACTGCAATTCTTACGACCAAAAGATTTAGTTTCGATCATTCTGGCGAGTAAGAATTGGTCATTTTCCCACTACGCAACGTGTAAGTTGTATAATATTATTTTAATTTGTAGATAATGTATTATGGGAAAAACATTTCAAAGCGCAGTACAAGAATCCAAAGTATTATGATTTGATGTTGAAAAAGACGACAGAGATAGATAAATTGTTGAATCAAGATAGTCATGACAAATACAAAAAAGCAATCGATCGGGTGTATCAATTATGGAAAGAACAAATTGCCAATCATTCCACGGAAATGAGAAAATTCATTTTGGCAAACGCATGGACAAGATCAAAATTCCAACACTATGGAATTCCATCATCGGCAATGTATATTGATCTAGTACCCATTGACCAGTATGCGTATAAGTATAACGGAGGTTTACCAAACATTAAAACTGTTCTCGTTGGTGATGGTGCAACAGGAAAGACATGCATGTTGATTTCCTACACAACCAACTCCTTCCCTATGGACTACGTGCCCACTGTGTTTGATAACTATTCTGCAAACGTAGTAGTTGATGGAAAAACTATTAGTTTGGGTTTGTGGGATACTGCAGGTCCTGAAGATTACGATCGTTTACGTCCATTGAGTTACCCACAAACAGAAGTGTTTTTGTTGGTCTTTTCTGTTGTGAATCCAACATCGTTCAAAAATTGTGTTACAAAATGGTTGCCAGAGTTGCGCCACCATTGTCCAGAAACACCAGTGATCTTGTGTGGAGCAAAGATTGATTTGAGAGACGATCGAGACACGTTGAAGAGGTTGTATGACAAGGGCATGAATGTTGTTACGTATGAAGACGGAGTGTACATGGCTGAGCAATGTGGTTGTATTGGATACATGGAGAACTCGGCACTGACTCAAAAGAATCTCAAACAAACCTTTGATGCTATCATACATTCTGCAGGTGCGTATCGTGCTGATAGAAAGAGATCTGGAAAGTCTGCTAACAAGAAGAAGCAAAATTGCAAGCCACAGTAATCATGAAGAATATTTCGATAAATTCTTTCCATTCTCACCTTGGTTGTAATCCACACCAAACAAAACATGTCCCTGTCGTCAACATCATTAGTTCTTCTTCTCGTGACAGGGTTGGTACTCTGTTGGCAGGACACCAAGACAGAAATCATCTCATTACCAGGAGAGCCAGAGAAAGCACCTTTCAAACAGTACACTGGTTATGTTCAAGTACGAGATGCTCCAGTGAACAGAAGATTATTTTACTGGTTTGTAGCATCACAACACGACCCTAAAAATGACCCTATAACCTTGTGGTTCACAGGTACAAGTACGATTTCACAATTAACAAGTAGGTGGACCAGGATGCAGCGGATTGTTTGCATTATTTACAGAACATGGACCATACGAAGTAACATCAACTGGAACAGGAGTTACCTTTAACAAACATGCGTGGAACTTACGCTCCAATATGATTTTTGTCGAAAGTCCATGTGGTGTTGGCTTTAGTTACGCAGAAGATAAAAACTACACAACTGGAGATACCGATGTCGCACACGACAGTTACGTATTTGTTCACAAATGGTTTGATCTATTCCCAGAATTCCAAAACAATCGCTTTTTCGTTTCTGGTGAGTCATACGCTGGTCATTACGTTCCACAATTGGTCAACAATTTATTATACCCAGAAGCGCCCCTCCCCAAAATGAAACAAAACTTTAATCTACAAGGGGTACTCGTTGGAAATCCATCGACCGATCGAACTATTGAAACAGAAACCTATTTTGGATTTTTCCGTGCTCACAATTTAATTTCATCAGAAGATTGGGCAACACTCACCGACGCATGCAAATTAGGATTCTTAAACCAAACACAAGCATGTAAGAATGAAATTGAAAAAGTACGAGGAGCGATCGGACCCATTAATCCATACAACATTTACGCTCAATGCGATGGACCACCTTCTCATGACGGATACTGTCTAACTTCTCATTTTATGGCAAATGGAAATTTAAAAAATGGACCAAATGGACAAACGTTTATTCCATGTATCAAAGTAGATCACGTAGAAAAATATTTAAACTCGAAACAAGTTCAAGAAGCGTTACATGTGACACACGCACCACCAGCTGGTAAATGGACTCCTCGTAGTGATATTTTACAATACAACGAGTATGCAGATTCTGTTATTCCATTGTATAGAAAAATAATTGCTAAAAAGGTACCCGTGATTGTTTACAGTGGAGATGTAGACACTTGTGTACCATTTGTAGGAACAGAGTTTAGCATGGCTGCAGTTGGCTTGAACCAAACTGAAGCCAGAAGACCATGGTTAGTAGAAAAGCAAGTAGCTGGGTACGTTAAAGCGTATGGGTTGCTACAATATGCTACCATTTTAGGTGCAGGTCACATGACACCATCTCCACCAATGATGGGTCGACCAGCTCAAGCGTTACACATGTACGAACAATTCATTCAAAGAAAACCATTATAAATACATTTTTACTCATCGTTTGCTCGTTGTATAAACGCACTTGATTGGTATCCTTGATAATCTGGATCGCGAGTTGTGTTGATCACTGTACTCTTTGGCATATCACTAATGTTACGATACCACTTGAACCAACGTTGAATCACAGCGGTAACAAGTGCAACGATGAACAAACCCATTAATACACTCAAAACAATGATTCCAAAATGGGTACAAGACATGTTGAACACACGACAAGAATAGTCGGGAATAAGTTTTGGACCATTTTGACATGCTTCAGAACAATACGCACAGAAACATTTTTCACGACAAGGGACAACATTTCCATCATATCCTGTTCCATTCTTATCGGAATAGGTGTACGTGATGAGTGGACTTACATAATCTCCTTGTAAATCAACCATGCCTTGTAACAAGTTTCGAACATTTCCAAATTGTGACCTAGACTGTTAAAAAATTAGAATCGTAAACATACTCCATGTCAGTCATTCCAAGTTTGTTGTTTTTACACGACATCCAAAAATTATACTCGTATGGCGGCGATACTTCGTAATAGACGCGTTGGATAAATTTTTCATACGGTGCTTGTTGCATTTCCAACACGCCGACAAAATCTGCTTGGTTCTTGTTACATGTAAAATCACACCATAACCGTTTGAACGAAGTCATACACGCAGGACAGTGCCATAACGAAATATCGATTTTCTGAAAATTCTTAACCATTGTATCGACTTGTGTAGTATTACAGCATACCAAATCATCTTTTTTGTATTCGTCGCAGATTGAGATTAGTTTTTCAGCAAACGAATCTGGTAAAACAAACGGATCGCTATGCGGAACGCATGGGAAGCTTTTTGTTGTTTCGTTATAATATCCAGGTGCTGTCATGGCACATTTCGCGTTCAGATGCCGTAGGAGTGCCAGTAACGTCACCAGAAGAAGAATCCGCATGTTGTGTTAGTTTTTTTGACAGTTGATTAAAGATGAAAATAGACAAACCAGCTAGAAGCCTAACTCCTTGCGAACTAGCTAGTTGGGTTTATTCTAAACCCATGAATATCTTGCTCTGGTTTGGCCCACCACCAAATATCTTCTCTACAGGAAGCATTGGCGGTATCCCGTGTGTTAATGTACAAACATCTCCTATCGCCTCCATACTTACTGCTGGAGAAATAACCACGATCTTGTCACGATAAATTAGTGGATGCTCATCGATTGGAAATTTTTCTTTGATGTCGATTGCAAAACCTACTGTTGATTCTTCAGTCATAAATGCAACTCGCATCGAATATGTATCCACATACACTCCCAAACGTTTTGGTTTATCATTTGGGAAAGAAACGACTACGTTGTTAGTACAAGCTCGACATTACCTCCAACATTTTCATGGTTATAAATACTACCGCCAAGGTACACACCGTACTGTGATGCTTTTTTTCCAATGTAAGAATCACTTGCACGTATTTTACTATCATATTCGTCTCTAAAGCTGCCATCTAGTGATTTGAAGGTAATCCCAGCCAAAAAGTTACTGTACTCGCCGACATCACCAATTAGAAACTCAAAATAATAACACCCACTACAGTATGCCATGTTTTTGTTTGAAACAGCGATATTTAAAGTAGATTCTGTTTTTCGTAATATTTGTACGTTTGGATTTGTCGGATCAATTTCACAGATTTCTATATCTGCACCAACATTTTCCCGTACAAACTCCCAGTTACTTTCTGACGACTTTCGCATCCTTTCTAATAGTATATTGAATAGAGACACGCTGGCAATCTCACCTGTGCAACAGATGTCAACGTCTGCAAAGGCCATGATGTTTTTGTGTGCAACGTTTTACAAATTTTTAATTGATTACGCAAGACGCACGTTGATGTCTCTGGAGAGCTTAACCAATGCTTTGCTAAATATTTCTTCTCTTCTCATCATCACAGGAACATTGTGCTTCAGTGTACATACATCACCCTCAGCCTCCATGCTTACTCCTGGTGATATTACGACAGTTTTATCAACATAGAATTGTGGATGTTCGCTTACTGGGAACCACTCTGCTAGGTCGTAGACAAGCGTGTGCGGAGACGTTTTAGACATGTACGCTAGAATCATAGCGTTTGTATCAACGTATACGCCGATAAGCTTCTCAGTGGCATTAAGATCTATACGATAAGTACAAGAAAAGCTGTCTTACTTCCTCTACTTGAGCCATTGTGATAAACAGTTCCATCCTTGTACATTCCGATTTGGTTTGGTTGTACTCCAAACCACGAACCAACTAAATGGTTGTAGTATGTTGATTTTTCTTCGTTTCCATGAATTGACCTTAAACATATTCCCCATAAATAGTTACTGTAATTGCCTGTATCCTCGATAAAAAATTCGAAATAGTACGTGCCGCTTCCGTAGGCCATACACTTGTTGGATATGGCAATATTTAGTCTCTTTTCGTTTAATCTAATTTTATGCAAGAACGGTTCGTGAGCTCTGTGGATGATTTCTATGCCAGAACCTGCATTTTCTTTTGCAAAGTTCCAAACTTCGGCTAGCGTACGCATTTGTTTCTTTAGGCCATTGTAGGATGAAAAAGACGTGTTCCCGTCGTGTATGATGTCTATGTCTGAGAAGTTCATGATACGTTGTCTTACAACTTTACTTGATAAATGCAAAGTGTCTTCGCGACCATCTTGTTTGTGGTGGGTGTTTACAGTACAAGTATGCAGGGTCTACATGTAATAGACAATAAGATAGTAAACAGTCAAGGAGAAACAGTTATTCTACGTGGTGTTAATCGCAGTGGCCCAGAGTATGCTTGTGTTGGAGGTTGGGGATTTTTTGACGGACCATCAGGTATGAAAACGGTACAACAATAACAACCAGATAAAAAATCTGTGGATGCAATCAAATCCTGGAATGTAAATGCAGTAAGAGTGCCATTAAATGAAGACTGCTGGCTCAACATTAATGGCATCAATCATACATACGCAGGTGACAACTACAAAGCCAAAATCAAAGAGTACGTGGATCTACTAACTGCGAGTGATATGGCAGTAATACTCGACTTACACTGGGCTGCACCAGGAGCTGTGAAAGCAGATCATCAACTACCAATGCCAAACAAAGATCATTCAATTCCATTTTGGCAAGATTGCGCACGATTCTTTTCAAACTACACTAATGTCATTCTAGACTTGTTCAACGAACCTTTTCCTGGCTTACTAGGTGGTATATGTACTGATTACTGTACAGATTTGCAATGGCAATGTTGGCGAGATGGAGGAAAAGTATGCAGAGAAACAGATTTGACAATTTACTACGATGCTGCTGGTATGCAAGATCTTGTTAACGCAACACGTTCTGTTGGTTCAAACCATATTCTCATGTTAGGTGGACTAGCATGGTCAAATTCACTTTCTAAATGGGACAAGTTTGTTCCATATGATACAAAGAAACAACTTGCTGTATCCTGGCACTCATACAACTTTAACTATCTTTCTAGAGAAGAACAATGGGATAAATTTGTTGCTCCATTGGCCAAAAAATATCCAATCATAACAGGTGAAATTGGCGAGAATGATTGCCAACCAAAATATATAAACAACTTGATGGCATGGTGCGATCGTCATAACATAAGTTATCTGGGATGGACATGGACAGCTCATGATTGTAAAGGCGCACCTGCTTTGATCACTGATTATGACGGAACACCAACTGCGTATGGAATCGGACTGAGAGATCATCTAAAAAACAAACGGTATTGATATATAATATTAATTGTTTATGAGTACATGTGTTTTGTGGCTGTTATTGTGCTTGTTAGTACCAATGACTTGCAAAGATAAAACAAACACAAAAATCCACAACGTTACATCAACTCATCCACAGAAAATGTTGGATCCTCGACTAAGGTAAAATTTTGCTCAAAATCGGAAACATCTTTGTTGTAAGTAATCACAGATGGATTAATTCCAACAGGCGAGGCGATAGCTGGCATTCCAAAATCCAAGAAATCGAATTTTTGATACTTGAATGGATTATCGTCCTCCTCTTCCTCTCTTGGTCTTTTCAATGAATTATCCTCAAGTTGTGTAATAGGAGACCAATTGGAAATCTGGTCTTCTGTGACTTCCTGATGTTCATCGTCCAAAAAATTTACGTCGTTGATATCAACTGGAGCGGTGGTATCAATAACAACTGGAGGAATGAAATGAGGGTAAATAGGCGCCTCATACCCGCAAAGAGTTTCATACACTCTTTTCTTGTACTCGGTGTCTGACTCATTATACGCTGGCACGATGCCAATGTGTTCTTGTACTGCTTTTCTGGCCGCGACTACAGCGTCATCTGCTTTCCCTCTGCATTGTTGAATATAAATGTATCGTTTCAACTCTCTGGAATAGTTTCCATCAATGAACTCGAAAAATCGCATTCCATAGATAGGAGTGTCACCATTCCAGTCTTTGTTGTGTTCTATGATACTCAACTTGTTAAACATTGGTTTCAAGTGTACGACAACATCTGTATTATCGTTGAAATCTACGCGCATCATAGTTTGACCTTCACGCTTGATTTCTTCTATTCTGTATGGTGTAGTCGCGTCGATATCGGTCGTCGATTCTGAAGTGTAATCCACCTTGTGTTGTTTTTTCATGCTGTTGGCTGTGACTGTGGTCCACGTGATTTTTTTATCGTGTTTCTTGAGTAATTCTATGACAAAAGAAATAGAAACGCTTTTGTCTGTATGTCTTTTCATACTCAACTCTTGACTGTGTTGAGTTGATCTACAATATGGGATTATGGAGGCTTTCCTTGCCGTAGATTTTACTTCTACTGAGCTTTCGTTCATTGTTCAATCTTGAAGTTCTTTGTTTTGTCCTGTCACCAATCAAACAATTACACGATTACAAAACAGCTAAAAATACAGGATAAGTATTAAAAGCGACACTTGATGGATTCGAAAAAAAACGAAACTATGACATCAAACAGTTTTAAAGACCTAGAGAACTTTTTTGAGGGATACCACAAAGAAACACCAAACGTACAAAATGAAAATGTAGAAAGCACTGCGCCACCATCGAAAGAATTAATGGTTCTGGAACTCAAACCAGAATTTCGACTGATGACACAACGAGAAGCTGAAATTAGAAAAAATGAATTGGATACATTCTCAGAAGATACCGGATCTTTTGAATCATTGTTTGTGCTTACTCACGATACCAATCGATCAGTGATGACAACTCCAGATGACATTGAACATCACACAGAAATGATAACTGAAATGATAAAGCTATCCGTCGCTGATAAGGACAACGTTTGGGGTCTCAATGTTGGAGGCCGCCTTTTCAAACTTGTTTACACCAAATACAATGGATGCCGATGGAGCTATTTCAAAGTTGCTGATGATCTACGATTTGTCGATTTTGCAGTCACTCCAAAGGGTCACATTTTTGCAATCAACGCTGCCGATAGGCACTTGTACAAATTACAAGAAAAGTTAATGCCGAACGAGATCACAAATGTTATCTTCGAAGACGATCCATTGTTGATCCACAGCAAGGGACACCGATTTGAACAAATGTTCGAAGGCGATTTGCAAAAACTTACAGGAATCGCTGCTGTCTCGCACAATGCGATCTATGCACTAGACGAGCAAGGTCAAGTGTTGTACCTAGAGACAAGAAAAATCACAAATCGAGTTTTAGGATGGGCCAAGCAGAGCGATCAACCTCATCCATGCAAGAAGATTGCAGTTTCCGGTGGGCCTCACATTTTTAGAACGATAGAACTTTGGGGACTTACACACAGGAACCAACCCATGAGGTACGACAAGAACAGTGGAACATGGAAACTTTTTGAAAATGAAAAATTGTATGACATTAGTGTCACTGATGATAACGCAGTCTATGGTATAAGATATTCCGATAGAAGACTTGTCAAGTTCAATGGATCGCAATTTGTTCTCCAAGATAGGTATGGAAATGGAAATAGAGAAGGTATGACTCCTGATGACGTACAAGAACTCGAGTTACTAGCTGCTCTTAAAGAATCACAATTTGTTTGGGCTACCGATAGAAAAACTCACAAGCTTTTACGAATGATTGTGTAAATAGTTAACATTTATATTACTATTGTGCTAATGAAGGCCATTTAGTCCCATTCTTTAATGTGCAGACACTCCTTACGTAGTTTATCGTACATCAGTCACATTGTGACTCTTCGAATGCCGCCACTGTACCTCCCGATAAGTATCACCTATCACTCACTATTTGAACATTTTACAAAGCTAATACGAAAATACCAAACGGTTAACCGATTAGTGAGCATCATACTCCTTAACACGATGTCTGACCTTACCCCACCACCGATTGTTACTCACCAAACATCGCCTATGGACGTTGCTGAGATACTACTGTCAGGCTTCCATTTCGACTCAAATTTCATTAAAGAAAAGAAAGAATTGAGCGGATCTAGTAGTTCTACCGATGATGGCGAACCCAAAGTATGTACAAATTGTGGCACTCGCGATACTCCACTCTGGAGAAAAGGACCTGGTGATAAACGATTATGTAATAGATGGTAATGTTTATGATGATCGGAACCATTAACTTGTTTAGTGGCGTATATTGGAAACGGCACAATCAAATGAGAGAAATCGAAGCAAAACCAACGCAGAGACAAAACTCACCAAAAGTTAAAACGAAAAATTTACCAACAAAAACTGCTTTAAAGAAGTTAGCCGTCATTGTCAAAGATAATGCACATTCACCCCGGTCACCGCTAGGGCATGCAGCTGTAGATTTTACAGAGGTTTGAAAAAATAAATTGTATATTTATATAGATAGGAATGCGACAAAATACAACCACGATCGCATTAAGATCACTCGTCAAATTTCAATATTAGTCAAACTTGAATTACAAGAACCAAGTTGACTTTTCTGAGTGATAGGTGACAGCACATACAACTATTCTTGTTTCACGACCAGACGAGTAATAACAATGGTAGTAAAATGGAGTATAATCATCATGGGTGGATCCCTCGTAGGAAAAAATACACTTGTTAAAAGCGCTGTAGATTGTTTTGACGGTAAAGCAGATACAACTGCAAAAAACAAGCGTAACTATTTTAACCTGGTTTAATTTTCTAGATATAATTAATGTCGAGTTCTCGAGCGAAATGTACGAAATAACTATAGAAACATTTTTCGACACTGGACTTACTAGTAACGAACAAAAAAGTGTAATACAAGCTGACGGCTTCCTAATACTGTACGATGTAACCAACAAATTTAGCCTCGAACGCGCAAAGATCTACTACAAGAAAATACTACAAATGAGAGACCCAATGCACGCTGATGCTCAATCTTCGTGGCTACACAACAACGGACCTACTACATCAACAACTAATGAATCTAATACGCAACGTAACGCTCCTCCATCACCAGTTATTGGAACTAACTCACCAACAACCGCTCATAGTGTCATCTCTAAAGTGCCCTTCGTTTTGGGTGCAAACAAGTGTGATGTTGACCAAAGTGAACGACAAGTGTCAGTTACCGAAGGTTTGAAACTCGCCGATCAATTTAACTGTCCATACATGGAGGTTTCTTCACAAAAAAAGATTAAAACTGTTGAGGAATTATTCCGAGAGGTCATCAAAACTATTGATCGGTCAAAGAAGGCACAATTGAAAAATCAACAACGTTTGGAACAATCAAAAGAAAGAACGAATAGTTTCAAATTACCAAAAGTTGGAGACATTTTACCAAAGTCGGTCAGTGAGTCTGATAACGCAGACGCGAACTATGTCGAGATGATGAAACAAAGAAAGAGACAACAATCTGTTAGGGCCACCTTGACAAGCACAACAGGACCAACAACAAGCGGAACGGTACAAGCATCGCCTACAACAACAGAAACAGCGAGCACTCCAGACTCGGCAAGACATTAAATAGGCCTTTTTTATGACAGGTTATTTTCTTTCAAATTCTTGGTTGATCTGCGTGATTTCTTCAGAAAGCAAACTCGAAGATAAAAACGCAGTTGCGGATTGATAGAAAACATAACAATCTATGTCTATACTGTTTGACTATGTCAGTGCCGAAGCGAGGCAGGAACTGAAACACTTAAATAATTACAAGTTCGAAGTTACGAATGTTTCAATCTCCGAGAAACTAATTCTAAATAACTATTGGAACTTTATAACGAACAAACTATACCCAGAGTGGTTGGCACCCAACGTGATTACATTATTAGGATTTATATGTATGCTTGGCGTACAGATTCTAGTATGGGTAGACTACCCTACAGTACCTCGATATATGATTTGGACCTTCGCGGTGATACCAATACTCATGTTTTTATATCAAACACTTGACGGTAGCGATGGAAAACAAGCGCGTCGTACAGGCGCTTCTTCACCACTCGTAAATCATTCAAAACACTGACTCACAGTTTAGGGTGAAATATTCGACCACGGTGTCGATGCTATATGCCTATCAATCTTTGCTCAATCAATGTGTTTGGTGTTAGGAGTCACTCCTCTTACATCTCCAGGCCCTTACATTGCTCTAATATTCGTTATACAATGGTTTACCTTCTTCACGTCACATTGGGAGCATTACCACACCGGAACGTTTTTTATGGGTTATGTAGGTGCCTGTGACGCTCAATTGGCAATCATGCTATTATTTTTCGTTGCCTTTTTATCAAGTCTTATCGCACCGCAAGTATTCCCTCAAGGAGAAGGAATATGGAGTACAAAAATGTTTTTGAATATTTCTATTGGAGATGCAGTTTACATGTTTATTATTATGAACGCAGTCGTAGCATGTTTCAGATGCGCGTGGTCAATTTTTAATCATTACAGAAAACCATCAACACAAACAAGACGCGATCGTGAAGCGCAACATCGATACGAATCGATCGCTATCAATGGAGGTTACGATACAGATGAAGTTGGAATGTACGTTCCCTCGACACCAAATAGCAATTTCCGCGATGCTCTATGCGACTTGATTCCATTACTCGTTACAGCAGTCATGTTCTTTGGATGGTTAGTCATGGCTCATTTTTCGACCATTTCCGAGTTTTCAGGAACGGTCAAGTATACCAATTTATTCCAAAGAGATTTCATGTTTTATACATCAGTTGGAGGAATGATCTTTGGCGTTCATTTAACAACAATGAACGTTGCGCGTACTACGAATCAAGTTTATAGTCGATTCACTCCACAATATGTATTTGTCACGTTGGGCATGTTCATTCACATGTTCAGTTTGGTTTTGCGTTTAGCGTTCCAAACACCACTCATCAATGATTCTATTTTAATCTATGTTGTGTTTGGATACACTGTACTATACTATTTACTATTTGTCGTACTCGTTGGTCGTGGATTTACAAGCGCGTTGAACATTTACGCATTCAGAATCAAGAAGAAAGTTTCACTAGTTGAGGAACATCCTCAAGTGATTGTAGATAGTGATTCGGAAAGTTCAGAAGTAATTGTATAAAAATTAATGAGCTTTTACATATTCTTCGCCTGTTGTACAGAATATAATTCCCTCACTCAATAAACTTTGAATGGCATCTTTGATATCTGCAGTTCCAAATTTACTTGATAGGTTCTGAATAACAGTGTCAATCTTGACTCCATTGGGTGATCTTCCTCCGAGTTGTTTAATTGTTTTGCGAACAGTGTCCAACACTTCAGTTGCTTGTTCGGATGGTTTTACTTCCTCTTGGAAAAAATCTTCATGTTGAGAATCATTTAGAACAGACTTGTTTGCAGCAGCGCCCGATACAGGCCCATGTTTTGCATACAAGTGTGCATAAATAATATCACAATTGTGGAACGTGATCTCGTTAAAATCTGTTACTGGTTTGATTTTGAGGGAAAAGATACTGTTTTTGTTTTCCCATGATCGTAGATGACCATAAATACGTACATACTTGCCTGGTCTACAAATAATTAGTAAAAATGAACGTATACATACTGTGCAATGTCTCTTTGTTGTGATAGATAATTATTTGCGTTTTGGTCAATCCATAAGTTAACTTCTATCGATCCTGTACCATCGGAAACCATAATAACTGTCTTTTGTGGTTTAACTTCGCTCGAATCTACTTTTGCTACTATTGTGACGACGTTAACTTCTGTATTTCCAATACGGAACGATGCATCATTTGAGTCGTGTTTTGCAGTTTGTATTTGATACACACAAACGGGTAGAACACTTTGCGCGTCTGTACTTCTGAATTTACCTTTTCCACCAGGTTGTGATGATTGTGTACTTGTTGCTTGGGAAGATGGTTGGTCGAAACCTGCCTCATCGTCGTTCATTTCGTCGACATTATTGTTGTTCTTCTGCCGCGGTGTTAACAAATATGACCGTTATGCTTACTTTGAATGCCATGACTTCTACCGTTTTCTTGCAATTTTTGAACCGGAAGGTTGACCAGTGTTCCCGCTTTTTCGTAACAACAAATTTTATTAAACGAGCACCATAGTTACTTGCCACAATACCCTAATTTACACGGAGCTATGCATAGCTGCTCCATAAAAGAGCATTCAGCATCCACGATTCCTGCATTGTCTCCAACTGCGGTACTAAGTGGACTCAATCATGCTTAACTTTTGAAATCTAACGGGATCAAGTGCTTTCATGATGATATGGCAGAATACGATAAGCCTTGTTCCATTCCCTGCTCGCAACCTACATAACACGACACTTTCGCTCTTGTGTTGCAACAGGCTCAGTGACTTGAGCCTCTCTCTTGTATTCATCTATTTTCTTGTCTGTCAAGAGCTGTTTCACAATACGTCTCATTATTTGATCTGCATCGCGCTTCCTATTTCTGTCCAAGAACAAAAGCTCCAGCTCATTTTCTTTGCAAGTTGCTGCAGCGTTTTCTTTTTCCTGGTTACTCCATGGTTTCGCCGTTACATCATCCGAATAGTTCACGCCACACATGATGAACGGCATGCTGTTATGTACTTTACCTTGTAGTGCCACACCTAGAGATTTTCCGAATGATTGATTCGATACATTGGAGGATTCTGAGGACATCGCAGAAAACAGGCAAAATACAATATTCGCGCCTCGAAAATAGGAACTTGGGATGGTATTATAACGCGTGCTACCTGTGCTCCATACTTGAACTGCTACAGTCAAATCATCTTTTTTTAAATAAGCTTTTTGCTGCGATGTTAGCCAGTGAGGATTATCATACAAAACTAGGGTCAATCAAGTTTAATCTTCCTGACACAAAATCGCCTTTCTATATATTAAGTACGTGATTAAAAACTTACGACTAACCATTCCATAACACGAGTAGAAAGCATGAGGACTTCATTATTGATTAGTAAAACTTTATAAGCGATATCTGATGTCGTGCATTGTTCTATTCGTTTAAGTGGTTGGGTTGGACAGAATGCGAGTGAGTACTGCTCGTACGGCGTATTGTTGATATTGTATTCAAAGCCATCTCGAAGCAAAAGACTTATCCAAAATGTGTCGTTTGTCTTCTCGAATAACCCGTGAATTTCACGAGATAATAAACTAACTGCCAAAACTATGTCTTTAGATGAGCAGTACTGCGAAACATGAGACCAAACTTCTGTTGGGAATTGGTTACCTGACATTTATTCTTTACAACTTTAAACTGATGCTGTACTCCGCTAAAACCAGCTGTTACTGTAAAAGCTCAAAGACTGGACAGTCCGGATGTGCTCCGGATTACGAGAAACTGTCTTAAAAAATGAGCTACTTGCTCTGTTAAACTGACTGGATAACTATGATTTCCTGTTGTACGCGAAAATAACAAGAATTAGCTGATCTAAGAACGGAGGTTGAGTTTGAGTTTGAGTGCATCCAATTATCGAGATTTTACAGGACTTAGATACTCGTATAATCGATAGAGCTACTGTACAACGAGCTAAACGTTCCATACAGTTGACTTGCAACAGATATACTCGAAAATGAGAGCTACGAACCTATTGCTGGTTGTGCTCCTCTTATGCCTACTTGGAGCAATTCTATCTGAAAGAGATACCGACGTAGAAGAGTGTGCTCAATGCAAAGATCAATGTACAACAGAGAAAATTCCTAATTCGATAAACGGAAAACTACCTTGCACTGTACACTGCGATGAAGTCTGCGCTCGAGCTAAGACGAAGACACGGTCTTTATCTGATGTAATGAGCATATTGGATATGTTGGAGTAAATAGTGCACTGTATTTTTATGTACCTTTGTGAACATTATGCGCCCCTTCGTCACTAAACAAAGACTTATGTACCTAGTCACAGAAAATGTCACGCTTCTGCATTCACTATGCGTATTGTGCATAATTAGTACGACAACACAGTTTTAGTCAGCGTAAAGGGAAAGCGTGGACTTGGCAACAACTACAAGTTCCCATTACCACAGTCAAATTTTGATATTTTGCATTCGAATAAGTATGTCATGGATTTATTTCAAAAAGAAATAAGTATTTACTTCTTGGTTGTGGCTTCTTCGGCTTCCTTTTCTTCTTGTTGCCTCTTTCTGATACGTCTCTTGACTTCTTCGATGGACTTAACCTTTGTTTTGGCACGGTCGTTTGAGCCCAACTATCAATGTTAAAACCATATTAAAATATCGTACACGTCTGCGAGCAAAACGAATAGCTCTCTTTTCTGAGACATCGATCAAATCAGCAATACGGGCTTCGTATGGTGAAAATCCTACAACTTCTTCAATCAATTCTTTGATGAACTTGTTTCTCTTGGACTTGCGCTTTGGCTTTTGTACCTTAGCACGCTTTGTTACTGGGAATCCACGCTTTCCCTTTACGCCGACTGTCGTGTTGATAGGCATGATATGATGTAGGAAGTTTTGACAAAAAGATTTCACAGTTAAAACTGTGTTGGTTGGCCAATGTAAACGTGGTCAACCAGTGCGAAACCTTTATTTTTTGTTTCAAACTTGCAGATGCAGTAATAACAGCTTTATTGCACGCGTTCTCTTACTGGGTTAAAGCAATAATGTCAATTACCAAAGCTTGTTGTCCCAAGAAGCTTCTTTCTTGTAATCTTGTGTGACAGTTTCAAACATTTTTCTCACGCTGTTAACAGCGTTATGTACCAACATGTCTTTAGCAACACTTCGTTAGCAACTGGTGTATGGGACGAGAGGTTTGTACCCCACAATGGAACTAACAGTGAAACGATTCGATGGGGTAATTTTTCGTTACACTGTTTAACATTCAGTTGTCGGAGCCAGTTCGATACTGTCGTGCATCGGTTCACTTTACATTATTATCTCGTACCTTATATTTCGAAAAGAGTTACGAACACTGACAGCGCGACTTATCATGTACCTATCGTTTGCAGATTTACTTGCTTCAGCAAGTTATATTATTCGCTTTTCAAAATTAGACGAGTTACCACATTTTTGTGTCATAGAATCAATAATGATGTGCACGTTTGAGTTCTGCAGGTATGCCGCTACACTCCGCTAACTTGTAGTGTACTTTGGTCGAGTTGCATTTGCGTTCACTTACTACTAAGTGTATTATTTTCAACACGAAGCAGATGTCTGCGGTGGTCAGAACTAGTACGTGCATTTAAACAACTAACACTGTAGGCATATCACCTTATCTCTTGGGGAATACCGATCATATGGAGTATCGTGTTACTATGTTTTCAACGTTTCGGACAAGCAACAAATTGGTGTTGGCTCAAACCAGATGACCACATATACTTTGGATGGCGCTTTTTCACTTTTTTGCCCATCTATTCGTGTATGTTTTTCAACTTAACAATATACATTGTCGTGCTTATCGCGTTACGCAAGTTACTTCGCGATAACCGAATGAGCATAATCTTTGCCAATGTAGATAGAAAGTCAGAACTAAAAGCACTCATGGCTTTTAGTTTCGTCATGGTTGCCTTTTTCATCACGTGGATACCTCCATTCTGCAATCGACTATACGAATCCGTAACAGCACGTGATTCTGGGCTACTATGGCTAAATGTCATACAAGCGTTAACAAATCCACTGCAAGGCTTCATGAACATGGCATTATATGGATTCCGATTCTTACCACAATACAAACAACTCTTTTGTGGTCGTTGTGGAAAATATCAAGTCCAAATCGATGAAGAACAAAGTCTCATACAGAAAGAAAAAACATATGGAACAACAAATCAACCACTTCGAGTGATTGAACAAAGAGTACTAGAGAACACACCACCTATCAAATCTCCAGAAGTAGATACACCCGATATCATACACGTAGATCATGAAGTTGCCGTCGTTGTACATGAAAAAGATGGTCACATGCATCACGTGTTCCAACCCATGAAAAACGATACCGATTCTACATCTGATGATATTGATGATGGAAGTTCGTTACCTTACTCGGTCATGTATCAATCAAAAGATGGTTCTTCAATCTCTGGAAAGAGTTTGTTAGAGCGACATCAGTTCCATAGGTGGAATCGTTCAGAAGCAAGCGATAGCAGACAATCGGTAGATGGTACTTCTGCGTACAGTAATGATGGAAGTGTAAGAATCATGTTCCATGAGAGAGGAATTCCAGATAAGAGAGTAAAAGGTGGATCAGGAAGTATGAGGTTCCATAAAATGTATGGAACACCATCGAGGTATGGATCGGTACTGCGAGATGATTCTTCGTACCCATCGAACAAGTATGATAGTGATGATTCTAGAAGAAATCAGTCTGATGATGAAGAGTACTAGGAGAATGGTAAAGAATTTGGACAAGTCTTAGCAAGTAGGCTGAGTAGCATCGATTGTATGCGAAATAGGATAGCGTAAAGAATTACTTGGCAGTGAAGCTCAAATGATTTCAATACACTGTACCTGCACTGTCTTTTTGGTCGTCTTCACTTTCATCACAACGTCTTGTAAAAGCTCAGTTGACTTAAAAACATCTGTCTAGTTGGTAGATGACACAAACCTCTTTCAAATACAACTGGGAACCTCGTCCCAGAGATTTTGAAGATGAGTGGGCACGCATTCCAGACGCTACACCCGTAAAAACACACCCACTCGCACCTCAACAACAAGTTGTTTCTCCAAGAGGCGCTCGTTCTCCACAAACACCACAAAAGAAACCAACACCGGTTACAAGTGATCCTCTATCAACGTTTGTGGATCCTTTGTCACCCTCAAAGATGTATGATCCCTTGTCATCACCAACAGTGTCGACATACACACCAAACACACCACTAGAAAATAACCCAACACTTTTAATTTCCGGACAACTCAATCGCGGTATCGGAATGAGACGCAGACGTAGTTTTTTGAACTGGGGAACCAAAAAGCAAAGATACTTGAAAAAATACACCACTGACAAGAATATTCCTGTTATTTCAAAAATCATGTCAGAGGGAGGTGGCGATGGCATCGAAGACTTTGGCGAAGGTGATCCAACAACTCGTATCATCACCATGGATGAACGTTTGCGTATGCGTTTGGAACAACTCGACATTGAGACCAAAGAGAGCAAGGAGGCGCAACAATACATGACCCAACAAGAGTATATCAAACTATTAGAAGGTTTGAATGAAGAGTTGAGTGAAGCGTGGAACGTCGCGAACGACAGAGTACGCTCACTAAAAATTGTCATCAAGTGCAGTAAGATGTTGTCACGAAACTTGGTTCCACAATTCTATCCAAGTATGTTTGTACTCGTTTCCGAAGTTTTGGATACTTTTGGAAAACTAGTATTCCAAAGAATTCGTGACAAGGGTACAATCACCGATTCTATTACCGGTAGAGTCGTCAGTAAATTACCACCAAAGTTTACTGCTGCCGATGTTCCAGAAGATGCAAAAGAAGTTTGCCGAAACTGGTTCTACAAAGTTGCTTCCATTCGTGAACTTATTGGTCGTTTGTCAGTAGAGATGGCCATTATTGGATGTAACAAGTTTTTGGTAAATGATACCGAAGATAAGATTGAACGTGAAATGCTCAGAATCACAAAAACTATTCGTGGTATTGGAGATCCAATGGTTGCCAACTATTGTCGTTTGTATTTGGCACGTAAGGGTCACGAGTTGTTACCACCAAATGATCCACTACTCGGTCCACGCAAAGAACGAGAGTATTTGACTCTACTGTACGATGACATGATGACCTCTTTGTACAGACAATGCATTGCACCAATTGTACAACCAGGAGATCAACAACATGGCACTTCAGATCGTATCGATTTTGAAGCAACGTATCAAATTTCCAACAAGGGTCAATATTTGGAACTCTTTACACCATGTGTGGAATGGTTAACAGAATGCATTGCCAATAATGCAGGAGAAGATATCTTTTTCAGAACACTACAAAAGTACGAAACTATGGGAGGCAAGCAAAGTGTCTTTTTGAACGCAATTATTTCATCCTTTGAACCACACATTATTTCCAATTCGGCTTCGTTACTCATCCAACAAATCAAAGAGTGTGATGACTCCACTACACCAAGACATGTTCTCTTCAAGACCTTGGGAGAGAAATTCTGCGCAGTTCCTCCACCAGAAGATAACAAGATGGAATTATTAAACGAGATTTGGAAACATGTCACAAAGGTAGAAAAGATTGAACAATACTTGCCCATTGTTGAAATATACATTGAGTTTGTATGCAAGAACTTTTCCCGACGCGAGTGTAACATTTTGTTGGCTGATATGGAACGTCATTTGGCAGTAGAGAGCAGACGTCAACAACAAGAACAAGAAAGAGCAGAAGAACCACAACAAAATTTGGAAGGTGTTGCACCAGCACAATTAGCCCAACAACAAATCGAAGAATCGATTAGAAATATTTTATTGACTATTTTGGAGAATATTCCACCAGGTGATTTGACAAAGACTGCTTCAACATCTGCTACAGATGATGATTTTATTCAAGTTTTCAACATGGAACACTTTTTACCAATTTTCGATCGTTTGAAATCATACTCACAATTGGAAGTCAGTCGTGGTATTTTGACTGCCATCAGCCGCAGAAGAAAGAGATTAGAAGCCGATCCAGTCATCATCCACTCCATTTTCGATTTGGCAAGAACAGTACACGATAGTGTCAATCCATTGACCGACAAGGACGAACGTGACAAAGTTTCACAAATGTTGTGTGATTTGATTAACGCAATCGAGTTTGGAAATTCATTTGAAAGACAACTCAGTTTCTATGTCGATTGTCGCAAAGCATTTTCCAATTTTGATCAAGTTAAACGTACACTTGTTCTCCGTGTTCTCGGTATGTTAGATAAAACATATCGAATTGTCAAGGGAAAACACACTGGTAAAACGCTTGTTTTCGCCAAAGCGTGTATGGCATACTGTCACATTACTGTACCAAGTATTGATGACCATTTGGAACGTGTACGATTGTTCCTATTGTGTGCTCAATACTGCGCAAGTAACAACTTGTTAGCTCAAGGAGATGTACTCATTGAAACAGCAATCAAGACACTACGAGATGTACCACTACTATTAGCAGGAGATACATCAACACTACTCTCTGTCAAGAGTACAACTGATGATGTTGTTGATTGTATCGCTTCCTTGTGTAGTTGTTTACTATCATTGCCCAGTCACCCTGAACATGGACCATTGTATTTAGTTGGAGGACTTTTAAATGTTATCAAAGAGTACAAATGGCCAAAAGGATCAGATGCAAGAGCAAAATGTTTTGGTTTTGTTTTAAATCAATTCAGTGCACAATTGCAACCCAAGTTACCCTATTCTTATGCCGGTACAATTTCCAATGATGAGTTGTTCATGGAAGATGATACCTACCGAAGAGAAACAATCAATGTTGCAAACAAGATTTTGGAAGAGATTATTGCTGATGTGAATGGTGATTTGGCACAAGATTTGGATGTGACGGCACAGAGCAAGCGATGTATATTGTGTTTGGAACTTGTGAATCATATTGCATCCATGACACAATTGAATCCACAAATACAAACATTGGCGTTGAACTTGTACCAAACAGCAGCGTCGTATAACAATCCAGAGGTGCAACGTTTCTTGGCAAATACAAAGAGAGCTATTCTTTTAGAGGCACAAGTATCTAGTACAAGTAGTTCATCGAATGTAACAGTTACAGAGCAGAAACAGTTTAGAGATTTGTTAAAACAGCTATCTTCACGGATTATATAAAGTATTTATATCGAAGAGTTTTGTAATATCGGAACTTGATGTATTCAAAAGACACTCACCGAAAAACCAGTCATCACTGAAGATTTGCTCGGACCACTATACGTCGATCCTATAGATCACAGAGTCGTTTTTTAAAAACGTTCGCAGATTTGGCTTCTTGGAGACGACTGTCGAATCGCGACAACGGATCCAATTCCACCAGCGCCTTTATCGTTTCGCATCCAACCCAGTGTTAATCAAGAGCTCATAGGTGGACATACTTGTTCCCGCATGACTATTAAGTGTGGAAGTAACGTCCAAACTTTTTTCACAAAAGAGAGAGAAGCAAGGACATGACACAAATCCATTCCGATACAAAAAGCACGAACGCATAATTTACTGGGATATTTGCTGTGGCAGTGCCAACATCAGTGTTTGATGAGCTGGTTAACAACTCGACCAAGTAGAATTTCACAACACAGTCGTTATATACTGGTATCGGAAGTGGCACAGAACATGCAACATTATTTTATTGGAAATTAATGGAACAACAATCAACAGAGAAACGTGTATGCAAGAGTTATTGGAAGAAGGTGATTCGCAACGCTTCCTCATTGGTATGTCTATGAGATCATTTCTTACGTGCAGATTGCTTTTTCGTTATAGATACACTCCACTATGCTTACAATCCAATTGGTGACAACACTCATGTGAGAAACATAGTCATTCTAGACGGTCATAATTATAACTTCAACAAAGCAGTGGCAATTATGTAAAGATCAAATGGAATTGTATTTTAACACAACAATGCTAATGGTGAATATTATAAATGTAGACTTAACTAACGCTGGAATTTATCTATGCAAGCAAATTTTAGATAATGAGTTGGCAATAGACTACAGTAGCGATTTCTACAAGAGACAGCAATTATTTATTGATTGGAAAGAAATCCACACCGCTAAAATTAAAGGTTGATTAATATGAAACACCATTATAAGCAAACACAGCAAAGAGACTTGTTAAAGCAGCTATCTTTCCGATTATTTGTGTTGTTGTTTTATTTAATGATATTAAACCTTTTTAAAAAAAGAAAAATGAACAAGTCGCGTGCGACTTAGTCATTTTTATTTTTTTAAATAGTTAAGTAGGGTCAATAGACCCTATTTAACAATATACATTAATTTTATATAATATTTAATAATATTAAAGCATATTTGTTGATTTTTATTTATAAAAATCAATAAATATATTAATTAATATTAAATATATTATATTTATATTTATTAATAATATATATTAATTATTGTTATTATATTATATTATTATAATAAAAAATATTATAATATAATTTACTTTTTTACTTTTACTTTTTGCTTTTTTACTTTTTTAATTTTTTATATTTTAATTTTTTAATATTAAATTTTTAATTTAATAAAAAGTAATTTACCTAAAAGTAATTCACCTAAAAGTAATTCACTTAAAAGTAATTTACCTAAAAATAATTTATACAAAACTAATTTACTTAAAGTATTTTTGTTAAAAATTGATTAATATAATTTACTTAAAATTAATTAATATAATAATATTATATTTTACTTTTATATTTCTATTATATTTATATTTATATTTTTAAGTTTGTGAATTAAAGTGTTTTTATATTTTGAGTTTGTGAATTAAAGTGTTTTCTATATTTTGAGTTTATGAATTAAAGTGTTTTTTATATTTTAAGTTTGTGAATTAAAGTGTTTTTATGTTTTGAGTTTGTGAATTAAAGTGTTTTTATATTTTGAGTTTGTGAATTAAAGTGTTTTTCATATTTTAAGTTTAAAAACTAAAGTGCTTTTCATATGTTGAGTTTAAAGACTAAAGTGCTTTTTATATTTTGAGTTTAAAGATTAAAGTGTTTTTATATTTCAAATGTATGAATTAAAGCGTTTTTCATATTTTAAGTTTGAAGATTAAAGTGCTTTTTATATTTTAGTTGAATAACTAAAGTACTTTTTGTGTTTTAAGTTTGAAGACTAAAGTACTTTTTATATTTTGAGTTTAAAAACTAAAGTGCTTTTATATTTTAAGTTTAAAGATTAAAGTGCTTTTATATCTCAGTTGAATAACTAAAATGCTTTTTATGTTTTAAATTAAAAGACTAAAGTGCTTTTTATAATTCAAGTTGAATGACTAAAGTGCTTTTTATATGTCAGTTAAATAACTAAAGTGCTTTTTATATTCAAGTTAATTAATTAATAAATATTATTTTTAATAAAAGTCATTTTTATTTTTTTAAATAGTTAAGTAGGGTCAATAGACCCTATTTAACAATATACATTAATTTTATATAATATTTAATAATATTAAAGCATATTTGTTGATTTTTATTTATAAAAATCAATA